>Ga0208361_1000010_pt1 | contig 85473 bp, 81 predicted proteins | sample LakMenEpi05Aug10_FD_150670 | JGI IMG/M metagenome (GOLD analysis project Ga0208361, IMG submission 150670) | Freshwater microbial communities from Lake Mendota, WI - 05AUG2010 deep hole epilimnion (SPAdes) | ecosystem: Environmental > Aquatic > Freshwater > Lake > Epilimnion/Euphotic zone ... | reverse complement strand
AGATGGTGGATTCAAGCGCCACCACAGCGCGTTGTGTACGCAGCGCGTCGGCTACTTCGGGGGATACGTGCATCGAGTTCATGACTCCTCCAGCGTCGCACCTGCGCGGGTGACCACTCGAGCAGCCACCGATTGGGCCATTGCTATGCAGTCGACCAGTGGTGTATTGCGAGCATGCGCCGCGAGAAAGGAGGCCGCAAATGCGTCACCCGCACCCGTGCCATCCACCACGTCGGCCACGGGGGGTACGGGGAATGCCGTTTCATTGACTCCCTCGCCGAACACCACCACCGGATTCGGCCCATTCTTCACCACGACGAGTCGGGCGCCGTGCCGTTGCTGCGAGCTCACACCAACTGCGCATGCTTCTGCGTGTGTGCACAGCAACACATCCGGCATGATGTCGCCAAGTAAACGTTGCACCGCTGTTGTGCCGAGTTGCGCAATGAGCGTGACCGAGGACAAATCCAGCGACACGGCGATGTTGCGCTTGCGTGCTTCTTGGATCAGTGAATGAACGACCGTGGAGATGGGCTCGTGGGAGAAGGAGTACAACGGAAGATGCAGCGTGGTGACCCCGTTCAGCCATGCAGGCTCGCTCAAGTTGAGATCCGTTGCATTTCCTCGATCGGTCAGCATGGTGCGGACACCGTCCGTGGTTGCCACCACCACGACGCTTCCCGTTCGCCCACGTCGCTCACCTTGTACGTCGACACCGAATCGCGTGAGTTGTGCGATGAGTGAGTCACCGAGTGGGTCGGCGCCAACGCAGCCGACGAAGCGTGATCGACCATCGAGTTTGGCGGCAAAGTAGGCAACGTTGGCTGCACTCCCACCGCGACGTCGAACGATGATTGCCGGAGTGTCACTGTCGGGTTGTACGTGGTCGCGCAACTGCACGACGACGTCCTCGATCAAGTCACCAACCGCGCACAGCACGGTGCGACCGAAACTACACCGAGAGCAGGTCGCGAGCGCCGGTGTCGCTCGAAGGATGACGCAACTTGCTCATCGCACGAGCTTCGATCTGGCGAATGCGCTCGCGAGTGAGGTTGAATGCTTCTCCGACTTCCTCCAAGGTGCGTGGCTCGCCACGATCAAGACCGAAACGCAAGGCGAGAATTTCGCGCTCGCGAGGATCGAGTGGTGCCAAGAGACGCGTGATCTCTTCCGGAAGCATCGCGGTTGCGGCGACCTCGAACGGTGATTCCACCGAACGGTCCTCAACGACGTCGCCAAGTTCGGCATCGCCATCTTCACGAAGGGGCTCGCTGAGTGAGAGCGGCTCGTTGGCAAAGCGCAACGCCTCGGTCACTTTGTCTTCGGGCATTTCAACCTCGGCGGCGAGTTCGGCCAACGTTGCCGGGCGACCAAACTTGAGCTCAAGACGCGACCGCGCCTTCTGCAAACGTGCGAGTGTGTCGCCTGCATGGACTGGAAGACGAATGGTGCGACCGGTATTGGCAATGCCACGGGTGATGGCTTGGCGAATCCACCATGTGGCATAGGTGGAGAACTTGAATCCCTTGCGCCAATCGAATTTTTCCACCGCATGCATGAGGCCCAAATTGCCTTCTTGGATGAGGTCGAGCAGGGGGAGGCCGGAAGCCTGGTACTTCTTGGCAATCGACACCACGAGACGAAGATTGGATTGAACGAATTGACGTTCGGCGCGCGTGCCGAGTCGAACCACCTTGCGCAGTTCACGTTTGCGAGTGGCGCTCATGCGCGCGGAGTTCTCGAGTTGTTTTTCTGCAGCCTTGCCTTCTTCGATTTCCTTGGCGAGGCGAACCTCGTCGTCTTTGGTGAGGAGTACGTATTGGCCGATATCGGTGAGATAGAGACGTACGAGATCTTCCTCGTCTCGATCGATGCGATCTTTGGCCATTGCGTGCCCCCACGTTGAAACTAGAACCGAATATGACAATCGCGCCCCGGTGGGGGCGCGAGCGCGCTCAACGATACCGACACCCACCAAATCCACAACCTCGATTTTCGGGAATTTCAGCGAGTGCCGGAGAGGAAGCCTGTAGCGTCACCACACGTCGTTCACCGCACCACGGCGTGACGGAGTTGTCAGTTTTCGGGCGTATTTTCCTTGCCGGGATTCCTTACTATGAGGGTTATGTCAAACCCCGTCCTCAACGAATCCACATTCGACAAACTTCGCGAGCGCCACGCTGGAGAAGCTGGTTGGGCAGTAGCCAGCGGCCAGCCCGCTGACACATGGGCACCACCGATGACCGACGGTCCGGTCAGCAAGTACCACGGCGGCGTCATGACCGTGAGTGGAACGGCGAGTGCAAGCATGGTGTTGTTCGCACTGCTCCTGGTATCGGCAGCCGTCGGCTGGATTGCCGTTGCCGAACCAGAGCCAGGCGTGCTGACTTTCCCACCGATGGCGTTCGTCGGTGCCATCGTCGGCTTCATTTCCGTGATCATCACGATGTTCAAGCCCATGACCTCGCACATTCTGGGTCCGGTGTATGCCGTTGGACAAGGCCTGTTCGTCGGTGCATTGTCCAAGATGTTCGATGCCACCTACTCGGGCATCGTGTTGCAGGCCGTGGGCACCACACTGGCCGTGTTTGGCGTCATGTTGTTCTTGTATCGCACGCGAATTCTGCGTGTCACCGACAAGTTCCGTCGCATCGTCATCGGTGCAACCCTCGGCGTAGCGGTGTTCTACCTTGCGTCGTTCGTCTTCAGCATGTTCGGGGCCAACGTGTCGTTCCTCTCCAGCAGCAGCGGAGTGGGCATCCTGTTCAGCCTCTTCGTTGCAGGTTTGGCTGCGTTCAACTTGGCGCTGGATTTCGACTTCATCGAACGAGGCGAGTCGATGGGTCTGCCACGTCGAATGGAATGGTTCGCAGCCCTCGGGTTGCTCGTCACCCTCGTGTGGCTGTATCTCGAGGTGTTGCGTTTGCTCGCCAAGTTGCGCGAACGCTAAACCCCTCTGCATGATGCAGAGTCTTCGATCGCACGACGATGGCCTGCTGCGCTGTTGGTGGTGTGGCGATGATCCGCTGTACGTGGAGTATCACGATCGGGAGTGGGGTCGACCGGTTCACGATGACGTGCGCCTGTTCGAGAAGATCTGTCTGGAGGGTTTTCAATCCGGATTGAGTTGGCTTACCATCCTGCGAAAGCGAGAGAACTTTCGTCGCGCATTTGCCAACTTCGACATCTCCCGTGTCGGAAGGTTCACTCCTCGTGATGTCGATCGTCTCCTCGGTGACGCAGGAATCGTCCGACACAAGGGGAAGATCGAATCAACCATCAACAACGCGCGACGTTGTCAGGAACTCATCGACGAGCTCGGTTCGCTCGATGCCTTCGTGTGGAAGTTCGCCGCAACTTCGGCGCACGGTGAACCGACCACGTCTTCGTCACAGCGCGGTCAGGTGGTGCCGACGTCATCGGCGGACATTCCCACGCAGAGTGCGGAGTCGGTGGAAATGTCCAAGGAGCTGAAACGTCGCGGGTGGAGTTTCGTTGGCCCCACCACCATGTACGCGTTCCTGCAGTCAGTTGGAGTCGTGAATGATCACCTCAACGACTGTTGGGTGCGTCAAGACGCTCGAGCATAAGTTCCACTTCGGCAAGTTGCGCCTCGATGTGGTCGAGGTCCACGAGTTCAACCTGCTCGTTATTGCTCTCAACGTTGCTCATCTGCACCCATCGTAGATGTCTGCACCAACGAGTGTTCGCATGCCGCGTAGAACCGGGGTGATGGGCTACCGCTAGCGTGGCTCGCCATGCCTACACAGTTTCCACCGTTCGACGGTTCCGCACAGAAACAGCAGCGTTTTGCTGAGCCTCCCGAAATGGGAATCGACAAGAACAAGCGCTACACCGCCACGATGAGCACCACCCTTGGTGAGATCGTCATCGCGCTCGACCCCGTCACTGCGCCACAGACGGTGAACAACTTCGTGTTCCTTGCCTTGCACCACTATTACGACGGTGTCATCTTCCACCGCATCATCAAGAACTTCGTTTGTCAGGGCGGCGACCCGGAGGGATCCGGTCGCGGTGGCCCCGGCTACCGATTTGGTGACGAACTTCCGAAGCCCAACCAATACAAGGTCGGTTCGTTGGCCATGGCGAACGCAGGACCCAATACCAATGGTTCACAGTTCTTCATCATCAGCGGACCCGACGGCTGCCGACTCCCACCGCAGTATTCGTTGTTTGGCCAGGTCATCAAGGGTCTCGACGTGGTGGAGACGATGCAGAACGTTCCGACCGGTTCGGGCGATCGGCCCAAGACCGACGTGGTGATCAACTCGGTAACCATTACCGTCGCCGAGTAGTACATCTTCGATGCCCAAGCGGCTCGATGAGTTGAGCATCGTTGAAGCGCGTCGCCTGGCGCTGGCAGCACAAGGTTTCGGTGCTCCGCGCGCGCGAGCGACTTCGTCGACCGTCGACGTCGTAGCACTCATGAAGAAGTTGGGCGTCGTGCAGATCGACTCCGTCAACGTCCTCGTGCGTAGCCAAGAACTGCCATTGTTCGCGCGCCTCGGCAACCACGACCGCTCCGCGATTCCGAAGGCCACGTCGCAGGGCAAAATTTTCGAGTACTGGGGTCATGAGGCGGCGCATCTGCCCGCAGAGATTCAGCCGCTCTTTCGATGGAAGATGGACGCTGCTCGCAGCGGCAAGGTCAAGCACTGGGGCCTCACCAGTTTTTATGAAGGCAACAAGTCGTACGTCAATCGACTGCTGAGGCACGTTGAGAAGAACGGACCGCTTACCGCACGAGCCGTCAGTACGCGTACCGAAAAGAAGGGCACATGGTGGGACTGGGATGAGGCCAAGACGGCGCTCGAGTATCTCTTCTTGACGGGTCAGGTGATGTCGAGTGGTCGGGGTAGCGACTTCGCTCGTGTCTACGACGTGCCCGAGCGAGTGCTACCTGCGAAGGTCTTGAACGTGCCAACCCCCGACGAGCGCGACGCGCGCAAGCAACTGCTCATTCGCGCTGCAAAGGGACACGGCGTCGCCACAGCTGACGACTTGGCGGACTACTACCGCCAACGACCCGCCGCCGTAAAACCGCTCATCGCCGAACTCGTTGAAGAGGGCGTATTGCGTGAAGTGTCTGTCAACGGCTGGAAACAGCCTGCGTTCGTCCACCGCGACTCAAAGTTGCCGACACGCATGAACGCCGTTGCGTTGCTGTCGCCGTTCGATTCGCTCGTCTGGTACAGACCGCGCAATGAACGGCTCTTCAACTTTCACTATCGCATCGAGATCTACACACCAAAACCCAAGCGGAAGTTCGGCTACTACGTGCTTCCCGTGTTGTGCGGTGACACCCTGGTGGGTCGGCTCGACATGAAAGCCGATCGAGCTGCAGGAACGCTGCGGGTCGAGGCTGCGTACGTGGAGCCCGGGGTTGCTGCGAACAAGGTGGCAGATCGTATTGGAGCAGAGGTACGCAGCATGGCCGAGTGGCTTTCTCTGGAACACGTAGTAGTTGGTCGACGCGGCGGGTTTTCTGCGGCACTTGCCGGAGCTGTGGGATCGCGTCGTGTACGAACGCGTCGATAGACGCGCGCAGGGATGCGGACGCATAGCGTAAGAGACGTGACACCACTCATTGCATTGGCGGGGCGAACCGGCGCACCCAGCAAGGTGTCGCGGGACGAGGTGGCGTTTGCCGGCAAGCGATACTTGCACTCGCTCTTGCGGGCAGGCGGCGAACCCGTGGTGGTGGCACCACAGTCGTTTCGGGGTGACGGTGCTGCCGAACTGATGCAGCGCTTTGATGCACTCGTGCTGATGGGTGGCCCCGACGTTGATCCGTCGCGCTACGGTCAAACTGCGTCGGCACATGTGTACGGGGTTTCGCCTCAACAAGACGAGTTCGAATCGGCGCTGCTACGCGGTGCCATGGCCAATGACCTACCCGTCTTGGCAGTGTGTCGTGGGATGCAGTTGGCCAACGTGATCTTGGGTGGCACGCTCGTGCAACATCTCGCGGATCTGTCGAACGCAGCATCGCTGGTGGCCCATGCGCCCGGTGAGTTTCCCGTCGGTGCCGAGTTCGTCGTACATGAGATTGCGCTCCACACCGACAGCTGGTTGGCACGAGCAACCGGAACCCAGTCTGTGCAGGGAGCGTCGTTTCATCACCAAGGAATCGATCGTCTTGCCCCGGGCTTTCGTGCAGTGGGGTATGCGCCGGATGGTCTACTCGAAGCCATCGAACACGAGGATCATCGCATCGTGGGCGTGCAGTGGCATCCGGAAGATACGTCTGCCGATGACGCCGCCCAACAAGGGATTTATGATGCGTTCGTTGCGCGAGCCCGTCAGCACTGAGGAGTCCGTCGGCCGTTGCCGATGTGTCTAAGGCGTCGGTCGTGGAGGCATTGCCCAGCGCACAGCGCGAGTAATTGCATCTCCAAGCGGCTGCAGTGCAAAGCGCTCGGTCACCGGCAGGTACGGCAAGCCAAGATGCGGTCGTGACCAGCGGGGAAGGGTGGAGAGCGTCGCTGCCACCAGCAACGAGTAGGCGGCACGGGCAACTGGTGGCAATGGTGGCTCAAAGAGGAGATAACGCATGGCGTCACGTGACTCCCTGGTGCCACGTATTTCTGCTCGGTACGAGGAGATTTGGTCTCGTAGCGCACGTACGGACTCTGGTGGTGCAGGCACGCCGAGCTTGCGTGCGATGAAGGCAGTGTCCCTTACGTACTCGTCACATCCCTTGGTATCGAGTGGGAACTCCCCGAACCGTTGATGTGCGGCGAGAAAACTATCGATCTCCACGATGTGTACCCAGCGCAGGAGGTGTGGATCTCGCGCCGAATACGGTCGACCATCGCTTGCCACGCCCACCACACGTTCATGAACACGGTTGATCACGTCGATGGTTCGCTGGGCTTCGTCGGCAGGACCGAATGACGTGGTCGCAAGAAAGTCGGCAGTGCGTTGGAGTCGCCCCCACGGATCGTTTCGGTAGTCGGAGTGTTGTGCAACCCCGGCCATTGCGAGCGGATGCAACGATTGCACCAAGAGGGCACGCAACCCTCCGATGAACATCGCAGCATCTGCATGAACACGTCGAATTGGACGGTCGTCGGTGAACCAGCGCGGGGCACTTGGATTCATCAACTGCATCATTCTCTGCTCACCGTTCGGTCCTGCGACGCGATCGCGCAGTGCTTTGCCCAACGACTCGCGCACGGTGTCGAGTGCAGCATTCAGAGAAGGACGATCGAACTTCACATCTTCATCGTGCCAGCACATGGTTCACCAACCCTCACCAGGCCCATCGGTACCCTGAAGATGTGACCGAAAGTCCCTCCACTCAAAGTTCGATGCCAAGTTGGGTGCCGCGCGCCATCGTGCTGTTGTGGCTCGGTTTTCTTGCAACCCTGTTGGTGCAGGAACTGTGGGATCGCCTCTTTGGCTTCTTCCTTCTCTTGGTGATTTCGCTCTTCCTTGCGTTGGCCATAGAGCCGGGCACTAATCGGCTGGCGCGTCGCGGCATGCGTCGTGGTACGGCAACCGGATTGATTCTGTTGATCGTGGCACTCGTCGCCATCGGATTCGGGGCCGTTATGGGCACCTTGGTTGCCGATCAAGCCAATGAGCTCTCCAGCAACCGCGATCAATACGTCGTTGACGTCGTGGAGTTCCTCAACGACAACTTCGGTGCCAACCTCGATGCCGCCGAGATCATCGAGTCGATCGACGACCCCAGCGGACCGGTTCGCGAATTTCTGAATTCACAGGCGGACCGTGCGGTGCAGCTCGGGGTTTCGGCGTTCAGTACGTTGTTCCAGGCTTTCTCGATTCTGCTCTTCACGTTTTATCTGGCGGCAGATGGCCCCCGATTGCGCCGAACCATCTGTCGTTGGCTGCGTCCGCAGCGCCAGCGTGTGGTGTTGGATGTCTGGGAGCTCGCGGTGCAGAAGACGGGTGGGTACTTGTCCTCGCGTGCAATTCTGGCCGTCGTGTCGTCGCTTCTGCACTACGTGGCGTTTGAAGCAATCGGAACTCCTGCGCCGATTGCTTTGGCATTGTGGGTCGGTGTCCTCTCTCAATTCTTGCCGGTCATCGGTATTTACGTTGCGGGTGCCTTGCCGTTGTTGCTCACGGTGATCGACTCGCCGATCAAGGGCCTGTTCGTCCTCGGATTCATCGTCGTGTACCAGCAGATCGAGAATTTCCTGATTGCACCGAAGATCACCGCCCAAACCATGGAGTTGCATGCGGGTGTTGCATTCGCGTCCGCAATCGTCGGTGGAGCCGTGCTCGGTCCGACGGGTGCAATCCTCGGATTGCCGGCAGCGGCAGTGATTCAGGGCATTCTCAGTTCGGTTGGCCATCGCTACGAAGTAGTGGATGATTCCACGGATGGAGCAGAGTAGTGCGGCGTTCGGTCGGCGCCGTGTGGTGCTGTGCGGCGATTCTTGTTGGTACGGCACACCTCGGTAGTGCGTCGGTGCTCGCGGCCCAAGACTCGGGTTCAGAAACGTCGACGGGAACTCCGCCGGGACAAGGCGGCGTCGACGTGTCACCCTTGCCTTCCATCGCGCCGAGCATTACGGAAACCCGTCGTTTTGCACCACGATTGCCTCGCAACACCGGAATCGGTCGACGAGTGGTGTACAGCAATTCGCTGCAGTGGGTGTGGGTCATCGACAAGAACGAAGAAGTCGTGCGATCCATGCCGGTGTCGGGGCGCCGTGGTGTACCGGCCCCCGGAAGTTACAAGGTGACCAGCCAATCGCAATGGTCGTTCAGTTTGGATTTCGAGGGTGTGGATTTTCGATGGATGACCCGGTTTGCACTCGGACCGGAAGGCGGCAACATCGGCTTTCATGAGATTCCACGCAAAGACGGCAAGCCCATGCAAACCGAAGCACAGCTCGGATCGTTTGCCGGTTCGGGGTGCGTGCGTATGGCTACGGCAGACGTAAAGTTTTTGTATCAGTGGGCCAAGCCGGGCACCTCAGTGGTGGTAACTCGGTAGTCCCTTCTGCCCGTCGTCGTGTCGTATCAGAAACGCGACATTTCCTGTCTGAAGAGATCCAGACCGAGGTTGCCCAAGTCCAGCGCATAGGTGTGCCAGGCACGCAAATCGAATGCAGCACCATGTCGTGCCTTGGCCTCGTCACGAAGTTGTAGCCACACGCGCTCACCCAACTTGTAGGAAATTGCCTGTGCGGGCCAACCCAAGTAACGGTCGACCTCCGAGCGGTTGAATGCCTCATCGCTCGACGAGCGTGCGGACATGAATTCAAACGCCAACTCTGGCGTCCAGGCTTCGCCGGGATGCCATGGCCAGTCCTTGGGGATCTTCTTCTCGCAGTGCATGCCGATGTCCACCACGACGCGTGCGGCACGAAAGGCTTGCGCGTACAAATAGCCGAGTCGGTACTCGGGTCGCTCGAGGAAACCGAATTCGTCCATCAAACGTTCGGCGTACAGAGCCCAACCTTCGCCATGGCCGCTGACGAACTCATTGCGTTGAAATCGTGAGAGCTTCTCGCGATTCACCACTGCCATGCCGACTTGCAGGTGGTGTCCGGGGACACCTTCGTGATAGGCCGTGGTGGGCTCGCTCCACAGAGGGAATCGGCTACGGCCATTGGCCGGGTACCACGTACTTCCCGGTCGTTTGAGGTCTTCGCTGGGCGGCATGTAGTACTGGGCTGCAGCACCACCGGGTGGTGAAATCTTTGCCTCGATCGTTTGGATCGTCTTGGGAATCGCGAAGTGTTCGTTGGTGATGAGGAAGTCCATGGCCTGATCCATGAGATCTTGAAGCCACTGACGAAGATTCTCCTCGCCCTCGATGGAGTGCTCCGGCGAAGTGTCGAGATAATTGCGCACTTCGTCGAGTGATGCTCCCGGTCGTATTTGTGCCGCGCACGTGCGAAGTTCGGCATCAAGACGCCGTACTTCTTCGAGGCCCCACGTGTATGCGTCGTCGGCATCCACGTGCATTCCCATGTAGCGCTGACGGGCCAGGGCATGGCGTTCTTCGCCAACCCCGTTGCGTGGATCAGCAACCGGTGCGTACTCTTTGCGCAAGAACTCTGCCGTCGTCAACAGCGCTGCCGATGCTTGGCTCGCTGCAGCACGCAATGCGTCGACTGGTGCTCCAGACACCTCGGCTGATTGTTCGGCGAGCGTCGGAAAGAACCCGGGGGCGGCGTCGTTGCCAGCCCATCCCTCGAGCATCTCGGCAACTGCCAACACCTGTCGTCGTGGTGCCACGACGTTACGTTGCATACCGAGTCGCCACGATTCGCGCATACCGGCGAATGCCTGAGGAACGTTCGACATTCGCTCGGCAATCACCTTCCACTGCTCGGCAGTTTCTGTCGGCATGAGGTCGAAGACCGCTCGCGCATAGTCCACGTGACCAGCGAGCACCCGAATTGCACGCAGATGTTCACCCGCGGCAAACTCACGCTCGGACATTTCGAGTGAGTTGCGCAACACGCCGGCCGCAAGTCGGTCGATGTTGCTCGTCTGGTCGAGTGCGTTGAGTTTGGCCAATGTCTGTCGGTTGAGCGCCTCTTGCGCCTCGTGCCCGGCGGGGCTGAAGTCGGTCATCAAGTGGTCGCGACCAGGAATACCGAGGCTGGTGGCAAAGCCGGGGTCGAGTTCGGCGAGTCGCTCGATGTAATGGTCGGAAAGTGCGAATACTGGTGAATCCATGATGCTCACACTAAACGCCGGGGAATCCCCGTGCCGAGGGAGCCCCGTCGTATGAGGTGCCGGACATCGCAGTGTGCGAGGCTCAGGCTGTGGCAAAGTCACCACCGCGCCGACGAATACTCGTGACGGGAGCATCGTCGGGAATCGGAACTGCATTTGCGGAGTGGTACGCCGACTCCGGGTGTGAAGTGGTGCTCGTGGCGCGTGACGTCGCAGCACTGAGTGATGTAGCCGAAAAGATTCGTCAGCGAGGTGGAACCGCCGAGGTGATCGTCGCCGATCTATCCCACAAAGAAGGGGTCGAGTTGGTGGGTGCACGCTGCGGTGCCGTGGATGTGTTGGTATGCAATGCAGGGCTCACTCATGCCGCCGCCATCGGAACCTCGAGTCGGGATCACCTGGATGCATTTGCGTACCTCATGTCGGCAGGCGTCGTACGACTTTGCGAGCTGGTCGTTCCGGGAATGTTGCAGCGCGGCAATGGAGACGTCGTCATCGTCTCGAGCATCGCGGCGTTCACTCCGATGCGCAAAGCGGGAGCGTATGCGGCAGCAAAGGCGCATGCCACGTCGTATGCCCGGAGTTTGTCGCTGGAAGTTCGCAACAAAGGAGTACGAGTGGTTGCGGTCTGCCCCGGGTACGTGCGTACGGACCTCCATCGGCGTGCCGGGCTGGAGCATCTCACTCGCAAGGTGCCCGATTGGATGTGGCTCTCGACGGACGATGTCGTGCGAGCGACCGATCGGGCCCTGCGGCGGGGCCGCGTGGTGGTCGTTCCGGGGTTGGTGTATCGCACGGTGTTGCCGTTTCTCTCGTCGCCCATTGCGCAGTCAATGTGGCGTCGACTGACGCGCCGCACCTAGTTGGTGGACTTGTCTCGCAAGTGTTCTCCGACGTGTCCGATGACGATGCGTCGTTGCTTTACGTCCATATAGAAGTAGATACGCGCCTCGTTGCAGCGGATGTGCGGACCAAGTTGTACCGGTGCACCGTTCCACACGATCGTGTAGTCCTGACCGAACTTGTTGATCGCATTGTCACTCACGGAAGGCGCAAAGTTGAACTTCTCGGCACAGTACGTGTTGAACAGATGTGGCTCGATGTCTCCCCGACGCAACCGAGCCGCAAGATTGTTCAGTTCGAGCAAGCTGCCGAAGATTCGTTGGTTGGTCGCGGGCGGATACTGCGCCTTGCCGAGTCGTGACTCCACCTCGGGGTGAAAGTCCAACATCGCGAACGACTGCTTTGCCATCAAGACCACCTGGGCGGTGTTGTTCCATTGCTTGGCGTCATCCCGCAACGTGAGCAGGGCGGTGAGTTGGTCGCGATAGCGATCTCGATCTTCGGCCATCTTTGCACTGAGATGCTCGGTCGTGGTGAGATTCTCGATCAGACTGTCGTTTTCATCCCGAACCTCACTGAGTTGCTGCTCCAAGTCCTGGTTCTTCCTGCGCAAGTCACCAACTTCGGGAGAAGTGGTGTTTGCGACGACCTGTTGGATCGGAATGTTCGGTGTGCTTTGAGGTCGCGCCGTCGGCCGCGGCAGCAAGGGAAGTGCCCCAACGGCAGCAGCAATGAGTTCATCGACGAGACGTTCGTCGTCACGTTGCGGGTACTCCGTGGTGGTGATGCCCCGGGCGGCGCGCGGCCAGGCGACGAGCACCCAGCTGGAACTGGCTTTCCGGTTGCCGTAGTAGTCGTTGAAACCACGCTCTGATTCGGCTGTAGCGAGATGACATACGTGTGCGATACCGGTGAGCACCCGTGCCGTGTCACCGGTGGTCACGGCCCCAACGCCCTTCATGCTGGTGCATTCCACCACGAGTGGCAGGCGACGAGACGGTGCTTCGATGAGTGCCGCAATTGCCGCGCCTTCGTTGCTGCTGGTAGCGCGAATCGGATTGCCCGAAACGAGTTGTTGGGCATCACGAATTCGAAATTCCTTGGTGATGTCGGCGACCAACGACGTGAGGGCCATCGTCGGACGTTCGCTTCGAGTGCGAGGAAGAATCAGCGGCCCGGTCGGGCGCACTTCGCGACGAATGTCGATGATGACGTCACCACGCAGATTGTTGAACAGCGATACCAGGGTCACCTGCCGTGCATCGTCGGTGGGATGTTGCTCGGAGACATCGAGTCGGAACACCTTCTCGGTGACGCTGCCACGGGCAGTGACCTGCGTGGTGTTGGTTCGCCTGCTCTCGGGCCAGGTACGTTCCAACCATGGTTCGATGAGGCGACCGATGGTTTCCCGAGCAGCAATCTCGGATGCTCCGTCCTTGGGTTTTGGCAAAATCAGCGTGACGCCGTACACCGTCAACATGGTCTACCGCTCGAGCACCAATTGGAACTCGAGAATCCCGAAGTCTTCGGTGGAGATACCGGGGATCGAAGGATTCGGTATCTCCCAGTCGCTGAATGTCACCGTGAGTTCGCCGGTCACCACGATGCGACCGTCGCGTACTTCGCCAACGACGGAGAAGGAGACCGGCTTGGTGATCCCGCGCAGCGTGAGCTCGCCCGATGCGGTGTTCGTGGTGGGAGTCGTCGTCGAGGTTGGTGGGAGGGTGATTGGTGAAGAAAGCACGAACGTTGCCGTCGGATAGTTGATGACGTCCATGATGCGGCTCTCAAACTGAGCGTCACGCTTTGGCTCGTCACTCCTGACGGTGGTCATGTCCACGACGAATTCGCCCGAAGCAACGACATCATTCTCGATGACGAGGGATCCCGTGACGGAATTGGTGCGACCCACTGCCGTGACATTTTGGCCGAACAACACTTCGTCGACTCGGTAACCGACTTGAGACTCGGTGGTGACTTGCCAGGTTCCACTCGGGTCGTCGAGGGTGATGGTGGGGGTCGCAGAGTCGTCGGATGGGCCCACCGTGGTATTGCCCGATGTCGGAGAGCTCGTGACACCGGACTCGTCCAAGAAACTCTCTGGTGCCGGCTCGCGGATGACGTTGATGTAGACCCACGGTCCGCCGATGAGTGCCAAGGCGGCGGCTGCCGCAATCGCACCGGCAAGTTTCAGGCGACGCGACATGGTTGGCAGGTTATCGCTGCACGCAGAGACGCCCTACGTTCGACGGGCGAGTAGCTGCGTGGTCGCACTGAGCCCGTTGTGATACGTACCTTCGATGATTTCGCGTTCTACTTCGCGTCCGATGAGTATTTCCACACGGTGTTCCAGTCCGATGTCTTCGAGCAGTTCCTCCAGCTCCACCGTCATGTCGGCATTCTGAGGTCCGCCGACTCCACGTCCGATGTTGGCTTTTCGGTACGCCTCGAACACGAGGCATCCTGCGCTCGCCAACGCATCGGGGATTGATTGATGTACGCGGTGTCGCAGATCGGGTGGCAGGTGACAAAAAATGGACACGATGCAGTCCCACTTACCTGAGCCAATGTCGTACTGCTCGAGGTCCGCCACGTGGGCATCGATGGTGACGCCGTGCTCGGCAGCCAGACGTCGAGCTTTGAGCACGCCGACCGGGCTCAAGTCGATGGTGGTCACGGTGTGGCCGAGTTCGGCAAGAAACACCCCGTTGCGGCCCTCGCCGTCACCGATGCACAACGTGCGACCAACCGGTAGTTGGTCGGCAACTTCACGGAGAAAGTCGTTTGGCTCGGTACCGAACGCAAAACCATCCTCCGCGTAGCGCTCGTCCCAGCTTTGGCCGCTCGACGTCGTTCGCGACATGAGCCCCACGCTATTACTGTTGCTCGGTGACCCTGGAGTCGATCTCTGGACTGATTGCCACGGCCTGTGGCATGGCCTTCATCTGGCCACAGGTCTTTCGTATCTATCGTCGCCGATCAGTGGAGGGACTCTCCGCCACCACGGTGTTGATCGGTTTGGTCAACCCGGTGTTGTGGACGGCATTCGGTTACTCCACGGGGAGGTCCCTCGCAGTGTTTGCGAATACCAACGTCGGCATTGCATTCATTTTGATTGCGGTTCGGATGGCGCAAATGAAGGCGGTCAATCCGTTCGTCGCCGCGGCAATGTTCGTTTCCACGGTCGTGTATTGCCTGGTCATGAACCAGATCTCTCCGTATGTCGTGGGGGTAACGGGACTCGTGGTGTCAACGCCGATGTTCGTGCCGCAGCTGTGGAAAGCGATTCGCACCCGACACTTGTATGGCGTGTCGGTGTGGTCGAATCTCCTCTTCTCCGTTCAATGTTGCTTCTGGGTGGTGTACGGAATCGAGGTGGAGGAGTGGCTGTACATCTACCCCAATGCGATCCTTTTGCCGTGCGGAGTCATCATCGCGTGGAGGGTGATACGTTCGCGTCGCTTGTCTGCAGGCGCCGTCGAAGATCATCCATCGTAAACGTCCGTTCCGTTGGCGATGCCGACGAGGTGAATCGACGCAGATCCTTGAGGCCGCTTCCCGTCAGGATCGCAACCGGACGAGCCGAGGTGGGCAGTCGCCCGTTTTTCACGTCGCTTGCCATTGCAGCAACGGCGAGCGCCGATGCCGGTTCCACGAAGATGCCTTCCTTGGTAGAGAGGAAATCTTGCATCGCCCACGTTTCTTCGTCGCTGACCGAGCTTCCCCAGCCGTGTGATTCGACGACGGCCGCCGCAGCGAGCTCACCATCGGGAGGTGCGGGAAGTTGCAATCCTGAAATCTTCGACGTGCACTTGTCGACGTACGGCGCCTCAATTTCCTGATCGAGAAAGCGAACGATCGGGCTGCAGCCTTCCGGTTGGGCGCAAACTATTCGTGCCGACGATGACGCTCCCATGCCGCGTGCAACGGCGACGAGTAGCCCGCCGCCGCCAGTTGGGACGTATACATGGGTGAAGTCTCCTTGACCGCGGAGTTCTGCTCCGATGGCTTCGGCTCCGGACATTCCTTCTGCGTTGTAGCGGTACGCCGTAACGGAGAGCTTCAAGTCGAATTCATCCGCCAACTCGCCGATGGCGTCCATCTCTTTGATGCCGAGTTCGGACATCGGTAGGAGAGTCGCACCGTAGGGAATGATGGATCTAACTTTTTCGGCGGGTGCATCTGCGGCAATGCACAAGTAGCCGGGCAATCCAGCCTTGGCTCCGTAGGCCGACATCGATGCACCACCGTTTCCCGATGAAGTACCGATCCAGCCGCGTCGCGAACGACGAATCGCATCGTTGATGGTTGCTGCAGCGATTCGATCCTTGTACGAGCCGGTGGGATTCATCCATTCCGCTTTGCCGAACACTTCGTCAAGACCGATCGATTGCGCAACCCGAGTGAGCGAAATAACTGGCGTATTTCCTTCGCCAAGCGACACCGTCGGCACTGCTACCCCTCGTCTTTTGCTGCGAATATCAACACGGTATCGCCGGTGCTGACACGTGCTTCACGTCGCCGCATCATGAGGTAGCCGTGGTGCGGAGCGGGAATTCGCGAGAGCAATGCACCATCCGAATCGACGATGTCGGCGACGATCTGACCCTGTGCAACCTGCGTCCCGGTTTCCACGTGCATCACCAGGTACCCGGCAGTCGGTGCGGGCATGCCAATGTCGGTGTTGCCGTCGCCGACCACGAACGTGCTTGCGCTGGTGGTCGGCAGTGCCTCTTCCACCATGGAGAGCGAGTGCAGTACTCGTCGTACACCATCCGTATATCCCTTCAATTCGTCGTACCGCACCGATCTCCCGCCCCCACCTTCGGTGTAGATGGCAGGAATGTTCAGGTCGTATGCAGCCGAGAGTGAACGACCAGGTGCCGGCTTGCCCGAATGTCGCCATGTGAATTCGGCCCCGAAGATCCGGGCGAAGTGCCGCGATGTCTTCGAGACGTTCCCGTCGTCGTCCTGGAATCCGCAGAGAAACGGCATCTCGTAGTTGGTACCGGCCGAGTGGAGGTCGATGAGGAGATCCGCGCCCGCGATGAGTTGCTGGGTGAGTTCGTGTGCAACGACCTCGGTTGCAGAGCCATCGGGCGAACCAGGAAACACACGAGCAAGATTCTTGCCGTCAGTCGGACTCTCGCGACTCGTGGATTCCCATGCCGCCGGATGTGCCGGGGCAGCCACACGGATCGTTCCTCGCACGAGTGTGGAGCGGAGAAATGCGGTCAGCCATCGCGCAGCGATGACCCCCTCGTATTCATCTCCGTGAACGCCGCCAAGTATCGCCACCGTCGGACCGGGTGACGGAGCGGAAATCGTCACCACATGTGGTGAGGTAATCGGCATCAGCAATCGCTACGGGGTGGCGATGGCGCGCGAACGTTGTTCGCCCAGGCCGTCGATGCCGAGCCGCATCTCGTCACCGGGCGAAAGGTATCGCGGGGGGCGCAGGCCAAGACCGACACCCGCAGGAGTCCCCGTATTGACGACATCGCCGGGCTCAAGCACCATGAACTGGCTGACGTACCAGATGAGATGGCTGACCGAGAAGATCATGTCGGAAGTGTTCTCGTTCTGTACGCGTTGGCCATTGACCTCGAGGAACATTTCGAGTCGCTGGGGATCTGGAACTTCATCCGCAGTGACGAGCCACGGTCCGAGGGGATTGAACGTGGCACAGGACTTGCCCTTGTCCCATTGACCACCGCGCTCGAGTTGAAACTCGCGCTCTGATACGTCGTTCGATATCGCATAACCGGCAACACATGCAAGGGCCTCGGCAGGACTCGCCAGGTACGAAACCTTCGTCCCCATGACGACGGCAAGTTCGATTTCCCAGTCGGTCTTCTGCGACTTTCGTGGAATCCAAACGTCGTCGTGCGGACCAACGAGCGTGTTGGGTGCCTTCATGAAAATGATCGGTTCGTTCGGTACTTCCATGCCCGACTCTCGGGCATGATTGCGATAGTTGAGACCGATACACACGATTTTTTCCGGTTTGCCGATCGGCGCGCCGATTCGCAGCCCGGCGTCGCGCAACGGAGCGAGTTGATCGTTCTTCATGGCGGTGCGAAGTCGCTCGACTCCACCACTGGCGAAGAACTCGGGATCAAAGTCGGAGGTCACCGATCTGGCATCGAGCACGGTCGACGAGTCCGACAACTGCACGCCTGGAATTTCCTTGCCACGCTCACCCAATCGAACCAATCTCATAGATCGCCCACCACTTTTCCTGGATTCATGAGTCCGAGTGGGTCGACCGCCTTTTTGATCGACCGCATGAGTGACACTGCGTCGTCACCAAGCTCTCGGATGAGGTAGGGAATCTTCCCCAATCCGATGCCGTGTTCGCCGGTGCACGTACCACCCATCTCGAGGGCTCGTGAAATGAGACGCTCGTTGAATGATTCAACCCGGTGCATCTCTTCTGCATCGTCTGGCGTGACGACGACGATGACGTGGAAGTTGCCGTCACCGACGTGCCCGATGATCGGACCGAAGATGCCGGAAGACGCGATGTCGCTGTGGGTCTGGGTGATGCAGTCCGCCAGTCGAGAGATCGGAACGCATACGTCCGTGACGAAGATCTGCGCGCCGGGGCGTTGCGCGCGGATTGCCCACGCGGCATCGTGACGAGCCTGCCAGAGCACCGTTCGTTCGGCTTGATCCGTGCTGAAGGTGAATCCGGTTCCGCCGTGATCCGCAAGGATCTCGCCGGCCAGTTTGGCTTCGTGTCTGACGACTTCATCGGAGCCGTGGAACTCGAGCAGGAGCATGTTCTGCTCGGACAGGGTGGTATTGGAATACGCGTTCACTGAGGCAACTGCGGCTTTGTCGAGCAGCTCGATCCGCGCCACCCCGATACCCAACTGAATGACGGCGATAACAGCCGAAACGGCCGAGTGGAGATCCTCGAATTGCACCGTTGCCGCCGCAGTTGCTTCGGGGATTCCGAACAAGCGCAACGACACCTCGGTGATGACACCCAGAGTGCCTTCCGACCCCAGGAAGAGGTGGGTGAGGTCGTAACCAGCCGACGTCTTTCGAGCACGGCGCCCCGTTTCAATCACGCTGCCATTCGGCAATACGACCTTCATCGAGAGCACCAGTTCGCGCATCGCGCCGTACTTCACCGTCGTCGTGCCGGATGCGCCCGTGGCGGCCATTCCACCGATGGTGGCGTCGGCACCCGGATCAACCGGGAAGAACAGTCCATAGGGCACGAGCTCCTTCGCGAGTTGCTTACGGAGCACGCCTGCCTGGACGGTGCAGTCGAGATCGTCGCTGCTCACTCGCAGGACCTTGTTCATACGTGACAGATCCAGCGAAACACCGCCATGGATGGCGTTGACGTGACCCTCGAGCGAAGTTCCGACTCCGAAGGGAATCACAGGAATGAGATGAGTGGAGCAGATCGCCAAGCAGTCGGCAACGTCCTCGGTGGATTCGACGAAGATGACGAGGTCCGGTTGGCCCGGCAGATGAAAGCTCTCGTCGTGCGAGTGTTGTGCAAGGACGTCACGACCGCGCGTTGCCTGTTTGCCGAATCGCTCCTCGAGACGAACCAACCCAGCTTCGCGTTGACCGTTGTCCTCGCGGGAACCTGGACCAGAGTCGATTGTCGTCGACACGTCAGTTGAGACCGGTCGAGGGTTCAACTCTCTGCCAGTCGGCTTTCAAGAGGCTGACCGTAGTGACGAGGTGAGTACGTAGTGCTTCGGCTGCAAGTTCGTGATCGCGCGACGACAGGGCGCTCACGATTGCCCTGTGTTCATCGTCGGCCGCGTCGTGTCGGACTTCCAGCGAGAGTTGCTGGTAGCGCTCGGCGTGCATCCACAGCTGGCGAATGATTCGAATACGACGTTCGGATCCGCAGTTGCCGTAGATGCGGAAGTGGAAGTCGCGATTGAGTTTCACCACCCGACTCGCGTCCTTGTCGGCGTAGGCGCCCGACATCTTCTCGATCAGGGTCTGCAAATCCTGTAGTGCTTCGTCGCTGAACGGCTTGCTCTTGGCGACCGCGTCGACTTCCATGGCGATTCGAACGTCGTAGAGGTCTTCAAGGTCGGCAAGTGAGACGGGCGTCACCCACGCGCCACGATTGTGGCGAAAGAGGATGAAACCTTCGGCCTCCAGAATTCGAAGTGCTTCCCGGACCGGGATGAAACTGGTTCCACACCGTTCGGCGATTTGCTTCGGCAAAATCTTGGAATCGCGTCGATAGCGACCGGTGATGATGCCGTTTCGAAGGTGCTCGACAACATGCGCAACGGAACTGTCGTTCGATCGCGGCGTTCGAGTGGAACTGCCCTTTACTGCTGAACGTCCCTTCGTCGGCACGAGCACAGATGCTATACGATTCGACCATCCAATTGCCAAGGCGACAGTAGAGGTTTGGCCGTGATTACCCTGCAGAACGACCGCCTTACGGTTCAGATCAACGAGCAATTGGGAGCCGAAATTGCCCAGATTTCCGTGAATGGAAGTGAGCTCCTTGCGTATTACGACTGGGACAGTCCCGTCGCCGTCGGGAGGAGTACGTCATACGGCAAACATCGCCATGATTGGCTCTCGGAATATCGGGGCGGATGGCAGTTCTTGATTCCCAATGCCGGTCCTGAGTGCGAAGTGGACGGAGTGAATCTTCCATTCCACGGGGAATGGTCACGGACACACGTCGATGTGGTCGCCCACACCGAGTCGATGGTGCGGGTGCGCGCAGGAACACGGTTGCCGATCACCGTGACACGTGAGATTTCGTTGCGTACGAATCCCGATCGAGTAGAAATCACCACTACCGTCCACAATCCATCGACGGAATCCACGTCATTCATCTGGGGTGAGCATCCTGCGTTCCGTGCGAGTGATGGCGATCTCGTCGACTTGCCCACGACGAACGTTGCCGACGCATCTGGATCGCCGCTTGGAGTCTGGCCGCTCGCAGAATCGGATCGACTCGATGTGATCGACGACAAGGCGCCGCACGAAAGTGTGCACTTCATCACCGATCTGGATTGCGGCTGGGCTGCGCTTCGTCGCTCGGACATCGGAGTCGCCATGGCATGGGAAGCAAGGGATTTCCCCCACGTATGGCTGTGGCGCGAGAACGGCAGCAAGGGGTTCCCGTTCTATGGTCGGGCATCTCTGGTGGCGATCGAACCAGCCTGTACCTGGCCGGGACTCGGATTGGCTGAGGCTCGACGTCGCGGTCAAGCAATCGATCTTGCTCCGGGTCAGTCGCGTAGTACGACGATGTCCCTCACACCTTTTGTCCCCACGAATGCCCGGGTGTCGAAGGTAACCGTCGATGGACACATCACCTTCGGTTCATGAGCGTGTTGAAACGCAGGGTTGAACGCAAGGGCTTTCCATCGAGCCGACGACGTGTCGTTGGCTGGTCGACGTTCGATCCGGACGTCCTCATGCCAACGGCAGTGTTGCTCCGTTCGGCTCTGGAGAGCAACAGTGCGAGCTTTGCCACCTATTGTCGCCGTCACCACGTTTCGTTTGCGCCGCACGGCAAGACGACGATGTCACCCGAACTTTTTCGACTGCAACTCAACGACGGGGCGTGGGCCATCACTGCAGCAACGACGTTCCAAGCCAAGACGATGGTCGATCACGGTGTGCCGCGAGTTCTCATCGCGAACGAAGTGGTCGCACCGGGCGACATCGCTTGGTTGGCTACTGCCACTCGGAAAGGGCACGAGGTGTATTGCTGTGTCGATTCAATGGATGCAGTAGATCTTCTCCACGCGGGCCTTCGGGAATTGCCGATGGGCGTACAAGTTCCCGTCCTCGTGGAACTTGGTGTGCCGAACGGCCGCACCGGAAGTCGCAGTGTTGCCGAGGCACTCACGGTCGCAGAGCACGTTGCTGCCTGCCCGACTCTTCGCCTCGCTGGAGCCTCGGGTTTCGAAGGAATCATCTCGGCGAACGAATCACGGTCCGCCGAAGACCGCGTCGATGACTTCCTGTCCGAATTGCGTCGACTTGCGGACGAACTCATCCGACGAAAACTGGTTGCCGACAGCCATGAAGTCATCCTGAGCGCGGGTGGCAGCGTCTTTTTTGAGCGAGTCGTTACGAGTTTGTATCGGAGCGATACGACATTGCCCGAACGAGTGGTGGTACGCAGCGGCTGCTACATCAGCCACGATGATGGAGTTATCCACGAGCTTTCGCCACTTGGCGCCGCTCCGCGAGCCAATGGCGAGGTCTTCCAGGCGGCACTCGAAGTATGGGGTGTTGTGCTGTCGCGTCCGGAACCGACGAGGGTCGTCGTGGGTGTGGGCAAGCGTGATGTTTCTACCGACGGTTTGCTCCCCATTGCCAAGAAGCGCCGCCGGCGAGGGAGTTCGGTCGTTGAATCGTGGTCGGCACTGGGACGTGCGGTACGAGTTGATGATCAACACACGTATTTGGATGTGGCCGAGACTGACGACATTGCAGTCGGCGACCTCGTAGGACTCGGAATCTCGCATCCCTGCACTACGTTCGACAAGTGGCGAGCCATCCCCATCGTCGACGACGAGTATCGCGTGGTTGAAGTAGCGCGAACGTTCTTTTAGAGCGGACTACGCCGAGAAGGTGGTGTCGGTCTCGAAGGGAAACATCGGTCGACGTCGAGCCTCGTAGCGCAACGTCGACAAGTCGGCACTCGTGCAACCCGGTGTGTTGAGTTGAATCAGCTCGGCAGCGATCGGCTCGAATGCTCCGCGGGGCGAGTGGACTCCCTTGGCAACGATGATCTTGATGTGGAGCGGATCAAGACCAGCGCTCGTCAACTCTGCGCGACTGGTGTTGCCCATCGGTCGCGAGTTGAGGAGCACATAGTGGTCGTCAACGGTGTGTACCAGTGCGCGTGGACCGGCGTTGAAGAAGCGGAACCCACCGTGCGTGACCCCGGTGTCCTCGAATCGACCGTCATCAACGTGTGTGACGATCCCGGCGATGTGCACGGGTGAACCGTGAAGTGCATCCGTCTTTGCGCCGACAAGGAGATCGACCGTGGCGCCGACGCCTGCAGAGTGACATGCCTTGGCACTCTCGGGGTCGCAGAGTGAGTGAAAGAGACCACCGACTCCCAGGCGCTGAGCGGCGGCAAGCACGTGTGTGGAGTCGGCCGGACTACCGCCCCCCACGTTGTCACCAACGTCGAGCAGGACGACGGGTCCGCGCTGGGCGGCGGCTGCCCGAGTGAGTGCCGTTTCAAGATCGACGCCGTCGCCGACGAAGTCCTTGCGCATGCGCCAGGCCTCGTTTGCGAGCGAAGTAGCCAATTGATTGGCAAGGTCGAGATCGTCGTCGGTGATGACGATGAACGACATTCCAAGTTCATTGACGTCGGCATACGGGAATCCCTCGATGACGCTCACCGACAGAACCTCCGCGCGCTCCTGCATTTCGTTGGCGACACCCACCAGATGCGACATCGGCCAGTCAGAGGTGCCTTGCCGCAGGATGTTGATGGCAGCCGGTATCGGAATGAAAGCGGTCGTCGGGTGAATTTCGTGTCGTGCGGCAGCCAAGGCGAGATCGGCCACCTGTCGTGCGCGCGACCGAGGGTCGATGTGTGGGTTGGTGAGGTAGGCGTTGATCACCGTACTGTTCTGCACCATGCGTTCGGACACGTTGGCGTGCATGTCGAGTGCGACACCGATGACGACGTCATCGCCGAGGAGTTGGCGAACTCTCGCGATGATTTCGCCGTCGGCGTCGGGTTGGTGCTCTGCGACTGCCGCGCCGTGGAGTGCGAGCAGTACGACATCCCAAGGCCCGTCGCTCGCGAGCCGCTCGAGCATCCGCGCGACGAGCGTTTCGAACGCTTCTTTGGTGATCGTTCCCATGGGATTCAAATCCGCATGAAAGAGTGGTACCACCGTGAGGTTGGGGAGTGAACGAATCTCCAGAAAACCGCCGAGCGTGGCCTGAGACTCCCCGTACACACGGATGAGGTCGTCATCCTCCACGGGACCTGCAGCCATGAACCGCTCGAGTGATGCCGGTACCGGTGCAAAGGTGTTGGACTCGTGATGAAAACCGGCGAGGGCGACACGAAGATGTCGAGGTGCAGCGTTGATGCACGCAACTCTAGGGTGACTTCGCGAAATTTGAATGTTATAGAGTTGGCCAGACGTCGAAAAAGGGGTCGTATGAAATATCGGCAGCTCGGGAGTACGGGAATTGAGGTGTCACTGCTGGGATTCGGGATGTGGCCGATCGGTGGCACACAGCATGCAGGAGATTACGGAAACGTCGACGACGATGCGGCCGTCGCTGCAATTCATCGGGCACTCGACCTCGGGGTCACGCTGTTCGATACGGCTCCTGCGTACGGCAATGGTCGAGCAGAGTCGATCCTCGGGACGGCACTCGGAACTCGACGTCGGGACTCCGTGGTCGTTACCAAGTGTGCAGTCCACTGGGACTATGCCAAGGAACAGTGGGTGACGACATCGAATCGCGAGGCGATTCTTGCTTCCGCCGAGCAAAGCCTTCAGCGTTTGCGCACGGACTACATCGACGTCCTCCTCATCCATGTGCCCGATCCGGAAGGCTCACCGGCTGGTTCGATGGCGGCGTTTCGCGAGCTCGTCGACTCGGGAAAGGTTCGAGCAGTGGGGGTTTCCAACTTCACCACCGAACAACTCGACGAGTATCGCCAACACGGCAGCATTCAGGTACAACAGTCGGGCTACAACATGCTCGACCGTCGTACAGAAACCAAGATGGTTCCCTACGTATCGGCCAATGACATCGGATTCATGACGTACGGATCACTCTGTCACGGTTTGTTCTCCGGAACATGGAATTCCAAGACGTCGTTCGCTGCTGGCGACTGGCGTTCCAAGGGGGATGTCTTCGGATTGCCGCTTTTTCTCGGCGAGAATCTCGCCAAGAACATCGAGATGGCGAATCGTCTGAAGGAGTTCGCAGAGTCTCGGTCGCATACGTTGCCGCAATTGGCGATTGCGTGGGTGGCGATGCACGACTTCGTCGGCACGTGTCTTGCCGGCATGATCACACCAGCCGAAGTGGAAGACAATGTCACGGGAGTCGATTGGTCGCTTACTCCTGCGGAGCTCCAAGAGATCGATCGCATCCTTGCCGGTGCCGCCGGTACCGAGGGTGCCGACCACTATGTCGTCAAGTAGTTCGGATTCGGTGTTGTCAACCTCGAACCTTCGGGACCTCGTGTGAACATCATCGGCATCGAGACGATCCTCCCCGGTGACCAGTCACCGCTGCCCGAAATCGTCTTCGTGCGTGTCTACACCGATTCGGGAGTGGTTGGTCACGGTGAGACCTATTACACGCCACGTGCGGTGAGCGAGTACATCCATGAGTTCTTGGCGCCGCGACTACTTGCGCATGGTGGGTGTTCGCCGGAAGCTCTCTGGGAACACGGCTACCGATCGGCGGCACGTTTTGGTGGACGCGGGCTTGAAATGCGGGCGCTCTCGGCCGTGGATGTCGCCGTGTGGGATGCATGCGCACTCGCAGAAGGTGTGCCACTCCACGTCATGTTGGGTGGGCCAACGAGGGATCGTCTCGCCACCTACAACACGTGCGCCGGACCGAGTTACGGAAAGAGTTGGCGCGTTGGATCGACTCCCGTAGGTCGTGGAATGTACGAGGACTACGAATCGTTCCTTCATCGACCGGGTGAACTTGCCGTTGAGCTCGTGGAACAGGGCTTTGCCGGCATGAAAATCTGGCCATTCGACCGGATGGCACGAGTGCCTGGTGCGACGTCGATTGATCCATCCGATCTCCGGGCAGGGGTGGAAGTGTTCGAGAAGATTCGTTCTGCAGTTGGTTCAGATATCGAGATCATGGCCGAAGGCCACGGATTGTGGTCGGTCGGTGCCGCCAAAACGATTGCGCACGCCCTTGAGGCCGTTCGACCCGCATGGATCGAAGATCTCATCCTGGCCGACGACCCTGCTGCGTTGCGTGAGCTGAAACAGAGCACCACCATCCCGTTGCTTGCCAGTGAATACCTCATCACTCGTTTCGAATATGCCCCGATCATCGATCAGCAAGCAGCCGACATCATCATGATCGATCCCACGTGGTGCGGTGGCATCACCGAGTCGCGCCGCATCGTCGGCCTCGCTGATGCAAAGCAACTTCCTGTGACATTCCATGACTGCACCGGCCCATTCACGCTGCTTGCTGGAATTCATCTCTCCTTCAGCTCGCCGAACGCGCTGTACCAAGAGGTCGTGCGTGCATACCTCCACTCCGTCTACGCAGAGTTCGTCGACGAACTGCAGCCGTTGCACCAAGGCGAATACCATCTTCCGACACGAGCAGGAATCGGCGCGGCGCTGCAGGCCGACATCGTGAACCGCCCGGGCGTCGAGGTACGTCTGACGGGCAGGCGTTAACGCGAAGCGTGTTGCAACACGCGACCGGGACGCTCATCGGAGATGGTTCCGTCGTTGAGCACGACGCGACCGTTGACGAGGACATGGGAGATGCCCGCCGGTCCCTCCGGAGCCTTACCGAAGTCGGCGCGATCGATGACCTGTTGTGGATCGAGGAGCACCAGGTCGGCAGCCAATCCGGTGGCGATGCGTCCTCTGTCGTGGATGCCGAGACGTCGCGCTGGTTCGTAAGTCATCTTGCGCACGGCATCCGAAAGCTCGAGCACACCGCGATCGCGAACATAACGACCGAGTACGCGTGGGAACGTCCCGAAGTTACGGGGATGGGGACGTGCACATGGCTGATGAAGGGAAATCGCATTGCCGTCGGAACCAACCACGGCGAGCGGATGTTGCAAGAATGCCGACACGTCGGCTTCCGTTCGGTAAAAGAGGACCACTTGAATTTCGTTGCCGTATTCCTCGCATAGCCGCAACGTGAGTTCGTCAGGAGCAACCTTCAACGAACGTGCCGTTGATTCGAGTGTCTCCCCGACGTAACGACCATCGGGTGTGCTTGATATTTGGAATCGATCCCAGAGCCACGGAATTCCGTTGAACCAACCCTCGGTCATGTCGGACAGCGCCTTTGCACGCTGGTCGCCATCGGCGAGGCGAGCACGCATGGCCTCGGTGCCCCCGGCTTGCAACCACGGTGGCAGGTACTGCGTGAGTGACGATGATGATGCGTCATACGGGTACACGTCGAAGAAGATGTCGATGCCCTCCGAGCGTGCATCGTCGAACATCTGGAGGAGTTCTGCACCCGTTCCCCAGCGATCCGGACGATTGATGGCGAGATGACTGAATTCCACGGTGACACCGGTTCGGCGACCGAGTTCGATGGTCTCGGCAACAGCCGCCCGCTCATCAGGTTCTGCTGCGCGACAATGCGTTGCATAGAGGGCACGATGTTCGGCAAGTACCTCGGCAAGGGCAATCACTTCATCGAAGTCGCCATAGGCACTCGGAACGTGCGTGAGACCCGTACTCATGCCGAATGCGCCTTGTTCCAACGCCGTATGGAGATCCGACACCATCCGTGCAAGCTCTGCTGCAGTCGCTTGCCGTTGGTCGACGCCCATCGCGGCAACTCGTAGCGTCCCGTGACCCGCCAAGGGCGCCACGTTGAGCGCGATGCCCTCGTCGTGGAGTGCAGCTGCATATCCGGCGAGATCGGTCCACCATGGTCTGATCGGCGCGGTGGCGCGTGCGAGGTGATCAGCGTGGAGATCGAGATGACGAGGTTCGATGGGGAACGCCGAGAACGAACAGTTTCCAACGACTTCAGTGGTGACACCCTGACGCAGCTTGCTTTCGCCACGACCATCCTCGATCAACGTGAGGTCGGAGTGGGTATGAATGTCGATGAATCCAGGACACAGCACTTTGCCTGCGCCGTTGATGGTGGTGCGGGCTCGCGTGTCCTGCATGTCCGGCGAGGTGTCCGAGCCGACCGCAGTGATGACGCCATCTTTCACCGCGACATGACCACGAGTTGGGGCAGCACCCGTTCCGTCGACGATGGTCACATTGCTGATCACGACGTCATGCATCGAGTGACTCACCTTCCGAACGGGTGTGCACGACAATGTTTATAATCTTTGATGATACCCAACCATGGGTTACCACCAACGAGAAACGGAAATCCCCGATGTCACAGACACCGCCATCTGCAACGAATATCGCTCGTGGTTGGTCACCACTGCCAACACCAATATCGAGTCATCTTCCCTTCTCGGCGGCCGTTGAAGCGAATGGTTTCGTGTTCGTCTCGGGCCAGGCGTCAGTCGACGACCACGGCGTGATCGTGAGCGGCGACTTCGAGCAGGAGATGAGGCGGTCGATGTCGAACGTGGAGCGAATCCTTGCTGCTGTCGGGCTCGATCTCGGCGATGTCGTGCGAGTGACGAGCTACGTTCATGATCCCGCACATCTTGCGCAGTACAACGCGCTGTACCGCGAGTACTTCTCCGCTCCGTTGCCGGCGCGGACCACGATCACCAGTTGTCTCTCGGCAGCACTCAAGTTTGAAATCGACGTGATCGCCGTGAGGCGACCGTAACGGTGACTCAGCAGCAGTGCTTTTCGGTGGCGTGCATCATGCCACGGATGTAACCGAAGGCAAACAGTCGACCGAGCATCGTGTAACCAGGCTCACCGTCGTCCTCGCCAATCATCTGGGGGACATGGTCGGGGCGCATTGGTCCCGAGAAACCCACTTCGCGATAGGCGCGCATCGCCTCTGCCATGTCGGTTTGTCCGTTGTCTTGCCAGCTCTCGCGGAAATCGTCGGCGGTGCCGACCACGTCGCGGTAGTGCACGTACGCAATGTGTGGTCCGAGGCGTCGGATCGTTGCCGGAATGTCGATGCCCATCTCCGAGAATGAACCCTGGCAGAACGCGATCTTGTTCGACGGAGACTTGACGATTTCCACGAGGCGCTCGAAGCCGGAGACATCGTGCATGATGCGGTCGTTGCCGAGCAGTTGAGGCAGCGGGGGGTCGTCGGGATGCATGGCCATCACCACGCCTGCATCCTCCGCAACCGGGATGATTTCCTCGAGGAAGTTCTGCAGGTTCTTCCACAACTCGGGACGCTTTGCGCCCGGTTCAAGTTCGGCTCGGAATGCCGGGCGTCCGGGAATTCGTGCCTTGTCGAGATCAGCCAGACGGAATGCAGTCACCTTGGAGCCGGCACGTTCGAGGGTGTCGACGGAGGTACGAATCCAGTCGGTGCCGGCCATGAAGTTGTAGCACACGAGGCGAATGTCCAGGTCCGACAGGTGGCGGATCAGCGCCTTCATCGCGCGCAAATCCGTTCCGTCGTCCGTGCCCAACTTGATGCGATCGATGGGAAGGTAACCCTCCACGACACCGATCTCCATGCCGAATGATCGGATGCGCTGCTGCAACCGATTGAACTCGCTCAGGTCGGGGCCCGGGTAGCGAACCACGATCTGGTCAACGCCACACTGTGCTGCCAGCGTGAGGTTCTCGTCGGAGATCGGAGTAAGTACCGAGGCGAGTTTCATGTCGGATCCTTCAGGTGCGTCGTGGGAGTGGAACGGGACTAGAAGACGATGAGACCGCGCGCCTGCTCGCCGGCGGCCAATGAGCGGAATGCCTCATCAGCTTCGTCGAGGTCGTAGCGCTTCGTCACGAGTTCTTCGATCTTGATTCGTCCGGACATTGCCAGCTCGACCAGCTTGGGGAATTCCACGAGCGGGTTGCTGGTGCCGTAACGCGAACCAACGATCCTGCGCTCACCACCCATCAACAGCCACGGGTCGACGGGGAACTTTTCGCCCTGACCGGGCAAGCCGAGTACGACCTCGATGCCTTGCTTGGCGAGAATCGTGAGTCCCTGCTCCATTGCCTTGCTGCTGCCGACTGCGATGATCGACGCATCGACACCGTTGCCGGTGAGCTTCTTTACTTCTGCCTCGAGGTCCTGTTTGGCCAGGTTGATGGTGTGTGTCGCACCGAAGTGGCGCGCCATGTCGAGTTTGGAGTCAAGAACGTCGACTCCGATGATGGGATATGCACCCGTGGCTACCGCGCCTTGGATGGCGTTGAGTCCGACACCACCGCAACCAAACACGGCGACGCTTTGTCCGGCGCGCAGTCCGGCACTGTTGACCGCAGATCCAAAGCCGGTGGCGACGGAGCAGCCGATGAGCGCTGCAGCTTCGAGAGGGAAGTCCTTGCGAATCTTTACCGCTGCGGATTCCGGCACCACGATGTACGAGCCGTACGTCGCCGGACCGTAGTGATACACGTCGTTTCCTTTGTGGTGGAACATCGTGACGTCACCGGTGGTTTTGCCGATCGCCGGCGTATTGAGGCAGAGCGCAGGGAACCCGAGGTTGCAGTACTTGCAACTGTTGCACGATGGAGCCCAGGAAATGACGACGTGGTCACCCTTCTGCAGGTGCGACACGCCGGCGCCAACGGCATCGACGATGCCGGAACCCTCGTCGCCGAGCACAATCGGCATCGGGATGCCGGTGTGTGAGCCGTCGTAGGCGTGGAGACAGCTGTGGCATACGCCGCTGGCCACCATCTTGACGCGGACCTCGCCGAACCGAGGCTCGTCGAGCTCAAGCTCGAGCATTTGCATCTTTTCCTTCGGCTTCATGAGCACTGGTGCGTTGATCAACATGGTGTCCCCCTTGTGGTGACGAGTTTATAATCTTTTCTAGCACATATGTTTCACGATGCACAGGGGTCGCGACGGGATTGCAAGCATGGGGGCTGAGATGTCGGTCGACCTGGTGGTGGAGTGCCGGAGCCTGTTGGGTGAGGGGGTTACCTGGGACGCCGCCACATCGACCCTGTGGTGGCTGGATATCGACGGCTGTCTCCTCCATCGCCTTCATGACGATGGTCGACACGAACAACGCAACCTGACTGCACCGACCAGCGTGGTGGTGCCGACGGACAAGGGCGAATTGTTGGCCGTCTCAGGACTCCGTGTGGGCATCCTCGATGATTCTGGAACCATCGGACCGGTCGTGGCCGAGTTGCCGGCCGATGGGGACGGCCGGGCCAACGACGGACGATGCGATCCGCATGGACGTCTCTGGATCGGAACCGTCGACCGAAGCGGCGAACACCGAGCTGGTGTGTTCTGTGTCGATGGCACGGGCTTGGTTCGTCGTGTGCGTTCGGGTCGTGCATTGTCGAACGGTATCGATTGGAGTCCTGACGGTTCCAAGTGTTACCACGTCGATTCACTGCATCGCACGGTCGATGAACTGAGTCTCGATGAATCGGGATTTCCCGTATCCGAACGCACCATCGCCACGTTCGATGTATTGCCCGACGGAGTGTCGGTCGATGCGGAGGGAGGCATCTGGGTGGCCCTCTGGGACGGAGGAGGAGTCGTTCGCCTCAGTCCGAGCGGTGACATCGATTGCCGTATCGACATTCCCGGCGGCTGGATTACGAGCTGTGCGTTTGGCGGCGCAGATCTGCGCACGCTGTACGTCACATCGGCAACGGTGGATCTCGACGACGCTCGTCGAACCGCACATCCTGCTGCAGGATCACTGTTTGCGTGTCGACCAGGAGTTGCCGGTCGCGGCTACACGCCCTTTGGCACCGCGAAGCGGTAGCCGTTACGCACAGACGGGTGCGTCAGCACTCCAACGATTGAACGCCTTCAACGCAGGTGCATCGGCCAATTCCTGGCGAGCATTCACCCACAACTGAGCCCATTCGTCGGCGTCGCGCAGTTCTGTGTGCGGTGCTTCGTTGCTGCGAGCGACGAAACCCGGGAATGCACCGCGACCCGTTGGTTGACCAATCGGGTTGTAGCGCAAGTCGAAACTGATTCGAATCTCTTTGCTGGTGTTGGGCAGCGAGTTGTGCAACGTCATCTTGTCGATGAAGAGCACATCACCAGGATGCATCGGAAGTGCCACTGCTGCGTCGCGGGATGCGACGTTTTCCGGCACTTGCAGCCCACCGGGTCCGGCAGGGCAATGCGGCATCAAGCCTCGTTCGTGGGTGCGGGGGACGACTTGGAGGCATCCGTGCTCGATTCCGGCGTATCGCAGCGGGAACCACACGGTGAGCATCTTGGTGTCGTCGGCATCCGGAGTGACCACTCCGTTGTCTTGGTGCCAATTGGTGGCTCCCATCTTGAGCGCACCGGTGGTGGCATCACGAGGCTCGCGCGATTCCGGCATCTTGATGCGCACGTGTTGCACCGGATTGGAGTAGATCTCCGGTCCGATGAAACCCTCGACGAGATTCAACAGCTCGGGGCAGCGCAGCATGTCAAAGACCGCCGGGCCATGCCACATCGGGGTGTCGTGCTTGATGTTTCCTTGTGGCAGCGAAAAATCGAAGAATTGATGGTTGGTGTCGTTGGACTCGGCGCACACTTCGACGAATCGTTCGCCGAACGGGAGATGGTCGTAGAGGCTGGAGATGCGACCCTCTGCGAAGAGTTTGCGCGCCAGACGATCGAGCACCTCTTCGTATTCACGAAGCAGCGGGGTGAGCCAACGTTCAGGATCGAATGCCTGACGAACCACCACGTAACCCTCGCGGTGGAAATGTTCCAACTGCTCGGGCGAGAGTGACGAGCGACTGCTCATGCCGAAAGTCTATATAGTTTGCTGCTGAGCCGCAAGAGTCGCGGCGCAACGCCGTTCAGGAACGTTCGAGGCTTGCTGCTCGCGCCGCTTTCAACAGGGTGGCGGTGTAGTCCGATGATGGTCGCGACAGCACGTCGGAGGTGCGTCCCGCTTCAACGATGTGACCGTGGCGCATGACGACGATGTGTTCACACATTCGGCTGACAACGCCGAGGTCGTGCGACACCATGACGAGGGTGAGACCCATCTGGTCACGCAGATCCATGAGCAGGTTCAGCACTTGGGCTTGCACCGAAACGTCGAGTGCGCTGACTGGCTCGTCGGCGTACAGGATGGTCGGGTTCACCGAGAGTGATCGTGCGATGCCAACGCGCTGGAGCTGACCTCCGGACAATTGGTGTGGGAAACGCGAGAGCACTTCCGGTCCCAAGCCCACTCGCTTGATGGAACTCACGAGTTCGTCATCGTCCGGCGTGCGCTGCTGCAAGGCTCGGATGGGTTCGGTGAGTGATCGACGAATGGTCATCCTGGGATCGAGCGATCGGCGCGGATTCTGGAACACGATTTGGTTCTGTCGGCGCAGCTCGTTGGCGCCATCACCCTGGTACTCGGTGATGTCCTTGCCGTTGAAGCGAACGTTGCCTTGCTGATGTCGCAGCAGACCGCACATCACGCGAATGAGCGTGGACTTGCCGGAACCTGATTCTCCCACGATGCCCACCGTCGACTTGAGATCGATGGTCAGCGAAATGTCCTGCAGGGTCCATCCAGCACCCCCGGCGGTGATTCGCGCGCGAGGGTAGTGAAAGTACATCTGCTCGACGGCCACGAGTGGCGAGGGGGATGTAGCGGCTGAAGTCACGACTGACCTCCTTGTTCGGGGTGCCAGCAGAGGTAACGATGATCGGATGCGCTGACGGTGATCGGTGGTGTGGTTGCACATTTCTCTGACGCGTGCTGACAACGGTTGCGGAACCGGCAACCGCTCGGGAATCTGCCAACCGGCGGTACGGATCCGGTAATGGTCTGCAGGCGTCGTCCGATGAAAGCGGAGAAGTTGTCATCCTTTGGCATTCCCGGATTTGCCGCCAGGAGCGCAGCCGTGTAGCGGTGTTGTGGTCGGTTGATGATGTTGTCGATGTTGCCGGCCTCGACGATGTTGCCACCGTAGATGACCGCCACTTGGTTGCAGACGAAACGAACCACGCCGAGGTCGTGGCTCACGAACAGCAGGCTCATCTTGCGTTGCTCACTCAAGGAGATGAGGAGACGCAGGATTTCTTCCTGCACCGTGACGTCGAGCGCGGTCGTCGGCTCATCGGCGATGAGCAGATCCGGGTCGGCAGCAATTGCAGCGGCGATCATCACTCGTTGCTGCTGTCCTCCCGACAACTGGTGCGGATAGCGACGCAGGAGCGTTTCGGGCTCCGGTAGCTGCACCTGGCGCAACAAGTCGACGACTTTGTCGGTCACCGCCTGCCCCTTCAGATTGGTGTGGATACGAATCGCCTCGGACACCTGCTTGCCGATGCGCATCATCGGATTGAGTGAGCGAGCAGGATCTTGGAACACGAATCCGATTCGCTTGCCGCGCACCTTGGCGAGATCGCGGTCGCTGAGCGTGAGCAGGTTCTGTCCGTCGAAGTTCACTTCGCCCGAGACCTTTGCCTCGTTGGGCAGGAGACCGGCAATTGCCTTGGCGGTCATCGTCTTACCCGAACCGGATTCGCCAACGAGACCGAGTCGTGCCCCGGGCTGCAGAGCGAGATCGTCGATGTTGATGATCTCGTAGTCGTCGATGGTGACGCGGAGATTGCGAAGGTGCAACATCACGCGACCCCCGTTCGAGCCTGTTGTGGATCAAGTACGGTGCGCAGACCGTCCCCCAGCAAGTTGAAGCCAAGTGCCGTCAACACGATTGCCACGCCGGGGAAGAACATGAGGTACGGGGCTGCTTCGAGCAGCGACTGTGTTTCGTTGAGGAAGCGACCCCACGACGAAGTTGGCGGCTGGACACCCACGCTCAAGAAGGCAAGTGCAGCCTCGATGAGGATTGCGGCTGCGAACATCACCGAACCAAGCACGATCAGCAGTGGGCTGATGTTTGGCAACACGTGACGTCGCAACACGTACGCCTTCGTGCGTCCGTAACCGTACGCAGCCTCCACATAGTCGAGGGCAAGGATCTGGCGTGCAGGACCGATGGTGACTCGGGCCGCCACCGGCACCTGCCAGGTGATGATGGCCAGGGTCGCCGTGGTGTTGCCTGGTCCGAGTTTGGCCGCCAGCACCAGAGCGGTGAGAATTCCCGGCAGGGCAAGACCGGCATCGACGAGGCGAGTGAACGGACCTTGCAACGTCCGTCGCGATCCTGCGATCGAGAGACCGATCAATGCGCCGAGGGACATGGCGATGATCGTCGATACGACACTCACGTAGAGCGAGTTTCGTGCGCCGAGCATGAGCTCGGTGACGACATCGCGACCGGCTCGATCGGTGCCGAACAGGAAGCCCGGCGTCCCCGGTGGTGCGAGTCGATTGGTGAGGTTGAGCTTGTTGGCCGGATAGGGAGTCCACACGAATGACACCATCGCCACCAGAACGAAGAGCGACACGAGGGTGCCACCCAGATACAGCGTGAGCGGAAGTTTGCGGAGTCGCTTTACGAGCGACGGCTTGAGCGGCCGTGCATCGTCAACTGGAGAAGTAGTAGAGGTATCAGGCATCGGACGACTCCTTGTCTCGGATACGTGGATCGAGGAACCCGTAGGCGATATCAACGACGAAGTTCAGCACCAAGATGATGAGCATGATGACGAGAGCCAAGGACTGCACCACGACCACTTCGCGCCCGAGCGTTGCCGTCACGATGAGACGCCCAATCCCCGGGAGCACGAACACGTTCTCGATGACCACGGCGCCGGCGATGAGCTGACCGAACTGCAGTGCGGCAACGGTGACGAGCGGAATCGAAGCATTGCGGACCCCGTGCACCAACGCTGCTCCGCGTCGGGTGCGGCCTCGAGCCATGGCTGAGCGCATGAAGTCTTCGTTCATGACGTCGAGCATGGCGGTGCGCACGTAGCGAGTGAAAACGGATGTAACGCCGAGACTGAGTGCGCACACGGGAAGAATCGCGGATCGAATTGCCTGAATCGGATCTTCGGTGAAGGGCACGTAACCACCTGTTGGCAGCCAACCGAGTCGTACGGCAAAGACGAGAACGAAGAGCAGGCCACCCCAGAAGGCCGGAATCGCAATACCCACCTGGGTGAAGACGTCGACAACGTTGCTCCGGAGTTTCTTGGCGTTGATTGCCGAATACGTACCGAGAACGAGCGAGAGCGGAACGGAAACGAGGAGTCCGCCGAGTGTGAGCATGAGCGTTGGGCCCAGTCGCCTCACCATTTCACTGAAGATGTCGTAGCCCATTCCGTACGACTTACCGAGGTCACCCGTCACGATTCCCCCGAGCCAGTTGAGGTACTGCATGACGAGCGGCTCGTTCAAACCAAGTTCCTCTCGCATGTATGAAACGTCGATTGGCGCGGCGTCTCGTCCGAGGAACACCGTGACGATGTCCCCGCCAAGTTGGCGCAGGAGAACGAAAACGGCGATTGATCCGACGAAAGCCGTGAACACCAGTGTGAAGAACGATCGCAGAATGTGCTTCAACATGCCCTTACCCCCTCGAGGTATTCCCACAAAGTAAATGACCGTCCGACGGTTTGCAACCGCCGGACGGTCATCACCGTGTGTGGTGGCTCAGCATCGAGCTGAACCACCACACCATTCACTTAGTTGCCCCAACGGGCCTTGCGCAGGTCGACACCGTCGTTGATTCGGACGGCGGGTACACCTGTCAGGTCAGCCCTCGAGATCATTGGTACCTGCACTGCGGCGATTGCATTCACCCATGCCAGGTCGGCAAAGGTCTTTGCAAGGTCGCTCATTGCGGCCAAGTGATCGTCGTAGTTGAGGAACGCATCGGCCTTGGCCAACTTGTCCTCGAACTCTGGGATGCACAAGCTCGAGCTCTTGCCCAACGGCTCACGTCCACCCTTGCAACCGAATTGCAGGATGCTCGCGGAGTCGCGGATTTCGCTCATCTCGTAATTGCCCTTGGTCCACGTCTTGTCCAGCCAGGTGGTGAGGTCTTCACCGCGGCTCTTCACCGTGATACCAGCAGCAGCAAGCTGTTGCGTGAGGACTTCCATCGTGAACGGGTGCGAGGCAACCGTTACGAATGGGTAGTCGATCTCGATGCCTTCGTAGCCGGCTTCCTTCAGGAGGGCCTTGGACTTCTCTGGATCGAATGCGTATGGGCAGTAGTCGCTGTTGTACGGCTCTGAATCCGGCATCACCATGAGGCAGGTTGGTCGCGCATCACCGTTGTACACGGCGATTGCTTCCTCGCGGTTGATCGCATGTGCGATCGCCTGGCGAACTCGAATGTCCTGGAACCGCTTGTCATTGACGTTGAGCCACATGTACGAGTTCTCCGTCGAACCCTGCAGGGTGACGGTGAAGTTCGGATCTGTCTCGAACGAATCGACACGCTCGATACCTTCGGCAAGTACTGCAACGTTCAGGTCGTACTCGCCGGCAAGCATGCCGTTGAGTGACGCCGTTTCGTCGTCAATGAAGAGCCATACCAAGGTGTCGAAGAATGGTGCCTCGCCCCAGTAGTCCGCAAAGCGGTTCAACGTCAGGCTGGTGTCCGGCTTGTATTCGCCGAACGACCATGGGCCCGTTCCAATCATGGTGGTGTTTGGATCGTTGTCCGTGAGGAAGTTCTCTGGCACCACGTAGCCGGCCGACATACCCAGTTCTTTCAGGAATGTCGAGCTGACCTTCTTGAGCGTGATGACGACGGTGCTTGCATCGGTGGCCTCGACACTTGCCACGTTGGCATGTGGGGCACTGAGCTTGCTGTTCGGCGACTTGGCGTTGATGGTCATCGAGTACGCAACGTCGGCTGCGTCCAGATCGGATCCGTCATGGAACTTGACACCCGAACGAATCTTGAAGGTATAGACAAGACCGTCTTCGCTCACTTCCCATGATTCCGCCAACATCGGCGTGATGGTTCCGTCGGTGTTCAGTTCGACCACGGTTTCCTGGACGTTCTTGAAGGTCGGCACTCGCAGAGCGTTTGCCGCGACTTCGTAGTAGTTCCAGCTCGCCGGTTCTTGTGGCGAGACGATGGTCAATGTCGTCTTGGTTTCGCCTGAAGGTGTTTCTTCAGGTGCCGTTGTTTCCTCTGTTGCGGAATCATCGGCTGATTCACTTGCGTCGTCGCTACCTCCGCACGCTGCTACAGCGAGTGCTGCAACAAGTGCGAAAGCAATACCGCGACGTCGCCCCGATTTACGGGCTGTTCGGTTTGGTTTCATGTTCCCCCCTTTGAAAGGACTCGTTCGTAACTGTATAGTATTTATCTTGACCGTTACAAATGTCACTTCACGACATGTGAGGGCAGGCACAAGCACGGTCCGAAGGAATTGCCGCATGGTCCAACGACCACAATGTGAGTAGGGAGGACTTCTCATGGCACGCAAGGAAAATCTGTTCGACCTCACTGGACACACCGCGCTGGTGACCGGTGGTGGCTACGGCCTGGGCCGTGGTTTGGTGCACGGGCTTGCCGCCCACGGTGCAACGGTCATCGGCGTTGCGCGAAGCGAGGCAGCACTTCGCGAAACGTTCGCCAGCCTGGGGGCTCCGCACCGTTACATCGTTGGCGACCTGACCTCCGACTCGCTGTACGAGCAGCTCGACAAGATTCCCGAACATGTCGACATCCTCGTCAACAACGCCGGCGGTGATCCCTTCTCCAAGCCGTGGGGTCAGCAATCCACCCAGGAGTGGCGCGACACGTACGAGATCAATGTCATCGCATCGGAGCGTTTGTGCCGTTTGTTCATCCCGAAGATGAGCGCCAAGAAGTGGGGTCGCATCATCAACATCGCCTCGATCTACGGCGTGATCGGCCAGAACCCGAACAACACCGGCAAGAACGCCGGTGCCGGCGCCTACACGGCCGCAAAGCATGGCTTGATTGGTCTCACGAATTATCTCGCCTGTCAGATCGGTCGGAGTGGCGTCACGATCAACACGCTCAGCCCGGGAATGATCACCTGGATGGAGACACCCGATGGTGAACCGGAGTTGTGGAAGCACCTTGCATCACAAACACCGGTGGGTCGCAACAGTCAGCCGGAAGATTATGTGACTGCAACGGTGTTCTTGGCCTCGGAGGGTTCGTCCTTCGTCCACGGCACGAATCTGATCGTTGACGGTGGCTGGAGCGTTTGGTGACATCATCCCCTCGTGAGGCCAGCGGGAAGTTGGCCGGCCGCGTTGCGCTGGTCACCGGCGCCTCATGGGGAATCGGTGCAGCAGTAGCGAAGTTGTTCGCCCGCGAGGGCGCATCCGTCGTGGTCAACACCTACCCGGATGACAAGATGAGCAAACTCGCCGACGACGTCGTTGCATCGATTCGTGCGGATGGTGGTTCCGCGGTGAAAGTTCCTGCAGACATCTCGAATGAAGAACAGGTTTCCGAGATGATTGCTGCTGCACATCGCGAATTCGGCGATGTCGACATTCTCGTGACGAACGCTGCGTACGGGGTGCGCGTGCCGTGGCATGAGATCACCACGAAGCAATGGGACTACACACAGGCCGTCAATGTTCGCGGGGCTTTCTTGTGTGCAAAAGCGTGCTATCCGGGAATGCTTCGCCGCAAGGGCGGAAACATCATCACGGTGACCAGTGTGACGGTGGAGCTCGGAATGGCCGGTCTGCTCGATTACGTGAGCTCCAAGGCTGCACTCATCGGCTTTACCCGATCACTTGCTCGGGAAGTCGGCAAGGACGGCATCAGGGTCAACTCCGTCATGCCCGGCGCGATTCGTACCGAGCAGGAGATTGCCCTGGGATTCGACGAAGAAGAGTTGAAGGTGCTATCCGCCGAACGCCAGTGCTTGCCGCGCCGCGGATTTGCCGAGGACCTTGCCGGAACCTTCCTCTATTTGGCATCCAACGACAGCAGCTTCGTATCGGGCCAGGTCATCAATGTTGATGGCGGCTGGATCCACTACTAGACCACTCGACGACGGCACGGTGAATCACTCGATGCGAGTCGCGTTGATTCACGTGATGCAGGAGACCGACACGTTCAATCCGGTCTTGACGACGCTGGACGGGTTTCGCAACGTGGCGTTGCTGGAAGGGCACAGCGTTCTTGATCGAGTGGATCCCGCCGGACCGATTGCCGGTTGCATCGACGCGGTGGGGACGAGTGGAAAGAACGTGGAAATCGTTCCGATCATTCGTGCCGATGCGCAATCGGGAGGTCGCCTCAGTGTCGACACCCTCGCGATGCTCTCGGAGATGATCGTTCGTGGGCTTCGCGCGGCAGGTAAGTGTGATGGCGTCATCATGTTCCTGCACGGCGCCGCTTCTGCCGTCGATGTCGATGACGTCGAAGGGGCACTCCTTGCCGTCGTTCGGAGAGAACTTGGTTCCGAAATCCCGTTGGCGTTGATGCTCGATCACCACGCGAATGTCACGATCGAGATGATGTCGCACACCAACGTCTTGATGGCATTCCGCACACAGCCGCACGATCCGTTCGAAACGGGACGCGATCTCACGAAGATTGCATTGCGCACCTTTTCCGGCGAGGTACAACCGACGATGGCGTGGCGAAAACTTCCGATGATCACGCATCAAGAGCAATTCCTCACGGCGAGTGGTCCGATGAAGGAATGGTTCGACCACGCACGCCGATTCGAGTCCGAAGGAAGGGCACTCACGGTTTCGCTCTTCCCCATGCAACCTTGGCTCGATGTGGAGGAGGCCGGGTGGTCCATCGTCGTGGTGACCGACGGCGACGCTGCGTCCGCTGAGCAGATGGCCGACGAGCTGGCGGACCACGCGTGGTCGATGCGCGAGCGATTCATGAAGTTGGACAATCTCCCGGTTGATCGCGCCATTGCGTTTGCCGACGATGCGTCGCGTGGCGCCGTACTTTTGAGTGACACTGGAGATTCCGTGTTGGGTGGATCCACTGGCGACAGCACGGTGATTCTTCGCGAACTGCTTTCAACCGACCTTCGACATCGTGCGTTGGTTCCGGTGACCGATCCGAACGTTGCGCGACATCTTTCGTCGGCGGACATCGGATCCACGGTCACGGTCGAGCTTGGTGGATGGGCGAATTCGTTCTACAAACCAGTGAAGGTGACCGCCGTGCTCAGGGCACAACGTTCGGGTGCCGTCGCACTCGATGGACTTCCGCAGGGTTCGGTGGACATGGGAGACGCAGCAATTCTTGAAGCCGGCAACGTCACCATACTCGTCACCGAAACCTCTGGAGTTGGCGGAATCCATCCGGGCGTCTATCGGCACCTCGGAGTCGAGCCCGCCGACTTCAAGATGATCGTGATGAAGACCGCATCCAACTTCCAGTACATGCGTGGAATCACCACCGAATTCGTCCGCGTTGCCACACCCGGGCCAACGCAATCCGACGTTCATTCGTTGCCATGGACCAGAATTCCGCGGCCGATGTACCCCTTGGATGCAATGGAAGACTGGCGGGCATGACCACACCGCCGGGAACTCCCGTCTCTCTCCGAACACGTCACTGGTACGACGGTTCCAGTCGTGACAACTACATCCACAGAAGTTGGATGAAGCGTGGACTCCCCGACGACGCGTTCTCGGGCAAACCGATGATCGGAATCTGCAATTCCGCATCCGATCTGACTCCCTGCAACCAACACCTCGATGAGCTCGCCGAGTTCGTCAAGCGTGGTGTGTGGGAGGCCGGCGGAGTGCCGCTGGAGTTTCCCGTTACCTCGCTCGGTGAAACCCAGATTCAACCCACGGCCGCGCTCCTGCGCAACCTCATGGCGATGGATGTCGAGGAGTCGATTCGCTGCAATCCGCTCGACGGAGTGGTGTTGCTCTCGGGATGCGACAAAACGACGCCCGCAATGCTCATGGGAGCAGCGTCGGTCGATCTGCCGTCGATCATGCTCACGGGTGGTCCGATGTTGACGGGTCGGCATCGAGGCGCACCGCTCGGATCCGCCACGGATATGTGGCGTATGAGCGAAGAGGTGCGTGCGGGAAAGATGAGCGCGGAGGAGTTCGTCGCCACCGAATCATCGATGACACGAAGCGCCGGGCATTGCAACCCGATGGGCACGGCCTCCACGATGGCGTCGATGGCGGAAGTTTTGGGAATGACGTTGCCGCAAAGCGCGTCGATTCCTGCGCCGGATACCCGACGCAAGCAACTTGCCCACCTGACTGGTCGAAGAATCGTGCACATGGTGTACGAAGACTTGCGTCCCAGCAAGGTGATGACACGTCACGCTTTTGAGAATGCCGTGAAGGTGCTCTCTGCAATTGGTGGCTCCACGAATGCCGTGATTCACCTGTTGGCAATTGCCGGCCGAGTCGGCGTTCCGCTGACGTTGGACGACATCGATCGGATTGGGTCGCGCCTTCCGCTGCTCGTCGACATCATGCCTGCAGGAAATCGATTGATGGAAGATTTCTTCGAGGCTGGTGGTATTCCGGCGCTCATGGCCGAGCTCGCCTCGATCATGGAAGGCGATGCACTTGCGGTAACGGGTCGGCCGATTCGCGAATCATGGCAAGGTCGAACGACCAGCGACACGACGATGATTCGTCCGCTGGACCAGCCGATCATCGAAGAAGCAGGAATCGCCGTGCTACGCGGCAATCTGTGTCCACAAGGTGCGGTGGTAAAGCCGTCGGCCGCGTCCCCCGAGCTCCTTGTGCACACCGGGCCGGCTCTCGTGTTCGATTCCATCGAGGATTTCAAGGCACGAGTAGACGACCCGTTGCTCGACGTCACTGCCGAGACGGTGTTGGTGCTCCGTGGGTGTGGTCCGCGTGGCTATCCGGGCATGCCCGAGGTTGGCAATATGCCGCTGCCCGAAAAAATGCTGAAGGCCGGCGTGCGCGACATGGTACGCATCAGTGATGCGCGCATGAGTGGAACTGCATTTGGTACCACCGTGCTGCACGTTGCTCCCGAGTCGACGGTTGGTGGACCACTTGCGCTTGTTCGCACGGGGGACCGCATCACGCTCGATGTGCCGTCACGATCGCTCACCCTGCACGTGTCGGACGATGATCTCGAGCAACGTCGCAAGGAATGGCATGCACCTGCACCGGTTGCCACCCGGGGATGGTCGCGTTTGTACATCGACCACGTCATGCAGGCGGATACGGGTTGCGATCTCGATTTTCTCGTGGGCTCGAGTGGCTCGGAGGTCACACGCGAGAGCCACTAACTACATGCTGGCGAGTGCAGACTCCGTGATTTCCAGCGTGCGGTCGATGAGACGCTCATCGTGGGAAACGGAAACGAAGAAGAGCCCACGGCTGGTCGGTCGAACTCCACGATCCTGCAATGCATCGAGGAATTTCATCAGTTTCTGCGGATCGGAGTTCTTGACGAAGTGCTCACGGTTTTGCATCGGCTCCTGTGAGCCGAAACGCACCTGGAAGAGCGAGCCCGCAACGTAGTCGACGGCAAGTCCCTTGCCGCCTCCCACCTTTCGCAAGCCTTCGACGAGTCGGACGGTGTTCTTTTGGAGCGATGGGTACGGGTTTTCTTCCACGAGAATCTTCATGGTCTCTACTGCTGCAGCGACGGAGAGATATCCGGAGTTGTAGGTGCCCGAGTGATTGACTTCACCGCGGCCCACTCCTGCCATCAACTCACGCGAGGTTCCGATGGCAGCCATCGGGTAGCCCGAAGCAATTGCCTTTGCGTACAGCGTGATGTCTCCCGTGATACCGAGATGACCTTGTGCACCTTGGAGGCCGACTCGAAAACCCGTGATCACCTCGTCGATGACCAGGACGGCACCATGCTGTTTGCACAACGCCTTCACCGACTCGATGTATCCCGGCTGTGCAGGAATCACGCCCGTATTGCACATGATGGGTTCCATGATCACGCAGGCGATTTGGTGTGCGGCAAAGACCTGCTCCACTAGTGAGACGTCATTCCACTCGCACATCACGATCTCACTCGCGGCTGCCACTGACTGCCCTGGTCCAACGGGGGGTGTGCCGAACGGTGTCGGTGCGGCACCTGGACCAACGAGTAGTGGATCAATCCAGCCGTGATAGTGGCCGGTGAAGCGGAGAACTTTCGACCGGCCCGTCACCGCCTTTGCGATGCGTACGGCAAGCAAGTCCATGTCGGAACCGGCGAGACCGATTCGGATGTTCTCGATCCAGGGCACTGCGCCGATAAGGCGCTCGGCGAATTCCGCTTCGAGTTCATGTTGACCTGCGAAACACTGTCCTGATTGCAATGCCTGTTGCACTGCGGCGAGTACGCGCGGATGATTGTGACCGAGAATCGTTGGGCCCATCCCTGCCGCGTAGTCGATGTATTCGTTGCCGTCGATGTCCCAGATCATCGCGCCGTGTGCACGAGTAAAGGTGAGTGGCACGGGTCGACTCATGAGTCGCACGTTCGAATTCACACCACCCGCAATGACACGCGAGCGCCTTTCATGTGCGGCGATGCTCTTGGTGTAGCGCTGTGATGGGTTCTCGGAATTCGACGACAAGACGGTGCTCCTTTCGGCAACAACGACATTGCCGATGTCTCAAACTCTATAATGTTTGGACTGGGTCCGTCAATCCGGTGATCTTCGCCTCACCCGTTACTGTTGCGCGGTGACTGCAGCCGATATCTCCGGGTACATCGCAGCCGCACTGGGAACGATCTTCATCTGGCCCCAAGTGATTCGGGTGTACGCACGCAGGAGCGTGGAGGGAGTCTCGGGAGCCTCGCAACTGATTTCACTGGCGGGAACGATGATGTGGCTTGCCTATGGTGTCGTGCTCGACAGTGTTCCGATGATGGTGGCCAACGTCAATATCGAAGTTGCGTTGATTGCGATTGCGGCGATGATGGTGCGCAAGGGGGTGATGCCGCTTTGGCAGCCAGTCGCCGTCGTCGTTGCTGCCGCGGCGTACTGCATCGTGGTCGGGCAGATTGCGCCGACCCTGGTGGGACTGACGGGTGTCATCATCGGTACACCATCGATACTTCCGCAGGTGTGGCGCGCCATCCGTACCGAGAGGTTGTACGGCGTCTCAGCGACGACCAATCTGATACTCGTTTCGATGGGCTGTGCGTGGGGAGTTCACGGATACCTGATCAGTGATCCAGTGGTCTCGTATCCGAATCTGATTTTGATCCCCTGTGCGTCGTACATTGCGTGGCGCGCATGGCGGTCTCATCGCATGCCGAGTTTGCACTCGATGGTGTGACTCCTATCGGAGCGTGATCGTGCCGGTTACCGTGCCCGCACGTTGGTGCGACGCTCGAACCGTGAGCGTGGTGCCGATCGGAGCCCGCACCAACCAGGTGTGAAGATGACGATCCGGAGTGCCGTCGGACATCGCGCCACCGTCGAGGAGGTATTTGGAACGTCCATCGAGCTGGCCGATGCGGACACGAGCTTCGCCTTCAACGAGATCGAGTTCGCTACCTTCTGCGGCACCGGCGTATGAGATCTCCACCACTGCAGGCAACACGATCTTCTTGCGTCGAGCGTGTTGCGTCACGTCGGTGGGTAGCCAGCCGGTGTTGGCAACACCGAGACGAACCCTCCACACGTCGTTGCCCAACGATGTTGCATCAGCAAGCTTGATCTCGAGGCGCGGTGATGCCATGGCTTGGTAGATCGCCACCTCGGTGTGCGGCGCAACTTCCGCCTTGAGGAGAGATGAGGGAGCGTTGGTCCAGGTATGGAATGCGTCGACTCCACCAAGTTCCACCTTGCCGAGTTGCGGATGCTCGAATGGATACCACGCAACGTACGAGCCGGGCACGTGCTGATCGCTCCAGGCGCACACGGCCACATCCTGTGCCGGGGTTGGCCCGACGTACCACACATCCGTCGGTGAATGCTCACCGGTGGCTCGATAGATCGCGTCCCAGAATTCCGTCGTCCAGGAGTACACACCCAAGTGGTCGTATGCCCAATCGTCGCCGGCGCCGCCCATGACACGGGACTTGTCCCACGTGAGGTCTTCGTACACCGAATGCACGGGATAGGAGGTGAGTGGCGTGGAGTGCTCACCGAACTTCTTGAAGATGAACAGATCCTCCGGCGGCAACTGGGAATCGGGAAGGTTGCTGCTGGGCCGCAACATGAAGCCACCTGCGGTGTGGAATGCGTTGTATCCGCACACGTTTGGTCGCGCCTTCACGGCACGCACGAGTGAGTGAACCTCCGGCTCGCTCATCGGGTGATCGCCCGAACCCAGGACATCCACACCCCAACCGGCAGGAAAGTTTCGATTGAGGTCGAGGCCTGCAGGGTCGCGGGGTTGGTCGATGGTGAAACCGTCGAAGTTCTCGATGAGTCCTTCTGCAAGGAGTCGGTACCTCTGTACTCCGGCGGGAGCACCGAGCGGTCCGACGGGAATCATGACCCGAGGCTCTTGCGGATGTTGCATCCATCCGCCGTCTGCATCGGCGACTCGCATCGTGAGAATGCGTCCGTCACCGTCGATGTCCTGTGGATGCAAACCCGGCCAGCGATGACCGTCCGTCCAAGGCCACGAACGCACGCTGGATCGGTGGAACAATGGCCGATCGCCAAGGGCATCCTCCACGCCATCGGGGTTGACGCGCGGTGCAATGTAGAACGTTCGCGTTCGAAGTGCTTCGACCACCGTGGGATCACCAGCCACGAACTTGGTGATCAAGTCATGGATGATGTACAGCGCCGCCACTCCACCGGTGACTTCGACGGCGTGGATGTTGGCGTCGATCCAGTGGGCAGGTTTGGTGTGGTGTTCACCATGACGTGTATCGGTGATGGTGGCAACGAGGAGATCGCGACCCAGGTGTGACTTACCGTAACTTTCCACGGTGAGCAGCGTCGGGTGTGCTGCGGCAAGTGCGCGGAGCCACGAAGCCATTTCTTCGTAGCGCAAGAATCGATCGAAGTCGTAGGTCATCTGCCGAGGCTAGACCTCGGCTGGTGGCATCTGCCAAGTGGACATTCGTCCGACGGGGTCGTCGGGCGCGAAATGTAGGTTGGATTCGTGCGACCAATTCGGCTTCGACTGCTCGCGTCGTTGATTGCGGTCGTTTGCATGTGTGCACTGCTCACCGTGGGACGAGTGCGCGTGGTTGAGGCATCAACGACGTGTGCCAAGGGAGGCGTGTGTCGGTTGGGCGACGTAGGCCCGGGCGGCGGCATCGTCTTCTACGCCGCGCCAACCGTCCAATGGTGGGGGCAGTACCTCGAAGCATCCATCAAGCCGGACCGAACCAGGGGTGCGTGGGATCAGGTGGTGTTGCACGGCGGTAGTGACGCAAAAGTACAGCGGATACTGGGCAAAGCAATCGGCGCCGGAGCAAAGAACACCGAGCAACTGGTGTCGCGTAGCGACGTATGGGCGATGCGACAGTCCGCGAACGGTTGGCGCATTGTCGATGGCATTCGATTTCACATTCCATCCAAGGATGAACTCGATGCGCTGTACAACTTCATTGCCACCACCAAGACACCGTTGTCCAGCGTGTTCACGCTGGGGGTAAATGGTCAGCCGTTCTGGACTTCAAGCGAGGCCTCGGACACGTTCGCGTGGTACCAGTTGTTCCAGGACGGCACACAGTTCACCGATGCGAACGGCATCATTCGTGGACTGACCGGCAACAAAGCCAGCGGTTTCAGCAACGTCCACACCGGATCGAGTTTTTCGGCATTGCCGCTTCGTTTTGTGTGGGTTCGGGCGTTCGCTCCGCGCGGGGTGTCGCTCACCGTACGTCCATCGATTCCACAGATTCCCTTCGGTGGTCGCACCTCGGCAACTTGTGCCGCAGGTGTGGCATGCACCGTCGGCGATATCGGACCTGGCGGAGGAGTCGTCTTTTATGACGCCGGGTCACGACAGTCGTGGGGTCGCTGGCTCGAGGCTGCACCAGCGGCATGCGAAGGCGTTGCCAAGGTATGGAGAAATGCCGCTGCAGACAAGAAGGGCACGCAACAGTTGCCGTTGTTGTATCCGAAGTGGTCGACGGCAGCTCGACAGCGCGTGCAGTCGAAAGCGATTGGAATGGGATCGCAGAACACCGCAAGGATCGTGAAACAACACGCTGCCCTCACTCCCGAAGCTCGCGAAGCAACTGCAGCGGGATACGCAGACGCATTGATCTGTGGTGGCAGGGACGACTGGTTCCTCCCGAGCAAGGATGAACTCGATTCGCTCTACAACGTGCTTGCGCTCACCGACCACGACCTCACCGGAACGAATGCGTTCGGATTCGATCGGGGTTTCTATTGGACGTCTTCGGAGTACAACAATGAAACGGCGTGGACCCAGTATTGGATCGACGGCCAGCAGTTCGATCGTGAGAAGTGGCTGAGTGCCAATGAAGTGCGGCGCAGGGGTGGCACGGAAGATCCTCGTCCGTTCCGGGTGCGACCGATTCGCGCCTTTGGCTGAACCCGACTCCACACCACGCCGAGGCACGGAGATGTACGCTCGCCCATAGGAAGCGCATGCCCCACACACCGGTGTTTCATCATGTGACTGGTGAATGGCGCGCGCGGTGGCGTGGTCGCATCCACGGCGGCGCAGTACTCGTGGCGTTGCCTGCGGGTGTGGTGTTGACGCTGCTTGCGTCGGGACCGCTCGCAACGACCGCGACGGCGATTTACTCCGCATCACTGGTTGCTCTGTTCGGAACTTCTGCCGCGTACCACCTGTTTGCGCGGAGCCGACGAGTGCAGCATGTGATGCAACGTGCAGATCATTGCATGGTGTACGTGTTGATTGCGGGTACGTATACACCGGTTTGTCTCCTCGCGTTACCGCGAACGATGGGAATCACGTTGTTGTCGGTGGTATGGGGAATCGCCGTGGTTGGCATGGTGTTGAAAGCCATGTGGAAGGCGCGAAGGTTTGCGACGTCGTTGTACGTCGTGCTCGGATGGATCGTTCTCGCGGTGATTCCTTGGGTGTATCAGCACGCTGGCGCTACCGCTCTTTCGCTCTATGCCGTTGGCGGTGTGGTGTTCACGACGGGCGCGGTGATGTTCCTGCGCCGGTATCCACGTTTGCGGCCCGAGGTCTTCGGGTTTCACGAGGTATGGCACGTCATGACCGTGGCAGCCGTGGTGTTGCAGTTCACCGCAACTGCACTGCTGTTGCGTCGATGACGCAACTAGCCTGAACGCTTCACGGGTCGCTAGCTCAGTTGGTAGAGCAACGGACTTTTAATCCGCAGGTCCCGGGTTCGAGCCCCGGGCGACCCACGTGTCAACGCAGTTGGAACAGATCGATCTGTCCGTTTCGGGCATGACCTGTGGCGCGTGTGCGACCAAGATCGAAAAGACGCTGAACCAGATCGAGGGTGTCAGTGCAACGGTGAATTTCGCGACCGAGTCCGCACGTGTCACCTTGAGCGATGCCGTGTCTGCCCAGCACGTGATTGCCCAGGTGGAGAGGGCGGGTTACGGAGCGCGACTCTTGGAGGACACCACTCCGGACATGCTCGACAAGGAAACCATGGAGCGAGTGGCCATGTTGCGGGCACGACTCACCGTGTCGTTGATCGCCGGTCTACCAGTGGTGGCATTGTCGATGGTTCCCGCACTGCACTTCAATGGCTGGAAGTGGTGGGCCCTGGTGTTGTCGTTGCCCGTGGTGGTGTGGTCGGCGGCCCCATTCCACAAGGCGGCAATGATGAACGCTCGCCATCGCGCCACCACGATGGACACGCTCATTTCTCTGGGCATCGTCGCTGCGATGGGTTGGTCGGTCTGGGCGATGGTGTGGGGAAATGCAGCCGAGCATCAGGCCATGGACATGTCATCGATGGATGTGGACCACATATATATGGAGGTCGCGGTTGCGGTGACCATCTTCTTGTTGGCTGGTCGCTACTTCGAAGCCCGCGCCAAGCGTCGTGCCGGCGACGCGTTGCGGTCACTGCTCGCACTCGGAGCCAGGAATGCAACCGTCTTGCGCAATAGCGAGGAGTTGGTGATACCCGCATCGGAGGTGCGAGTGGGCGATCTCCTGGTGGTACGGCCCGGCGAGATCATCGCTGCAGATGGCGTGGTTCGTGAGGGCGCCTCATCGGTAGACGTGTCGATGCTCACCGGCGAAAGCGTCCCGGTGGACGTCACCGTCGGTGCCAACGTCACCGGAACGACGGTGAACATCACCGGTCGACTGGTGGTGCAAGCAACGCGTATCGGTGCGGAATCGACGTTTGCACAGATGACTCGTCTCGTGCGCGATGCGCAAGCCACGAAGGCGCCCGTACAGAAACTCGCCGATCGTGTGAGCAGTGTGTTCGTGCCGACGGTGATTGCGATTTCACTCGGCACGTTCTGTGCGTGGTGGTTCTTCGGCGGAGACCTTCCTCAGGCATTCACCGCAGCCGTTGCGGTGCTCATCATTGCGTGCCCATGCGCGCTCGGTCTTGCCACTCCAACGGCGCTCATGGTGGGAAGCGGACGTGCAGCACAAATGGGCATCGTCATCAAGGGTGCAGACGTACTGCAGGGAACTCGACGAGTCGACACCGTGGTCTTCGACAAAACGGGCACCGTCACCACGGGTCAGATGCAACTGGTCGACGTCGTGTGTGCGGAAGGCTCATCCCGCTCGGAGATTCTGACGACTGCAGGTTCGCTCGAGCATGCAAGCGAGCACCCGGTAGCCAAGGCAATCGCATCGGCAGCACGAGCAGAAACCGGCCTGCTTCGACCAGTCGAGAACTTCGAGAACTTGCCGGGAATGGGAACCGCCGGACTCGTGGATGGTGAGAGTGTGTTGGTGGGCAATGAAACGTTGATGCGCCGCAAGCTCGTGCTCATTCCTGCAGCCATGAACGACGCGTTGGTTGCGGCCCGCGACAACGGAAACATCGGCGTGCTCGTGGCGGTGAATGGAGCGGTCAAGGGAGTTTGTATCGTCGCCGATCGTCCGAAGGCCAACAGTGCTGCCGCGATTGCCTCGTTGCGAGATCTCGGGTTGCGACCGATTCTGCTGACGGGTGATAGTCGCGCCACGGCATTGGCAGTAGCAAAGCAGGTCGGAATTGATGCAGACGAACAGCATGTCATCGCCGGAGTGTTGCCGGAAGAGAAGGTGCGCGTGGTCGCCGACCTGCAGGAACGCGGTTATGCCGTTGCAATGGTGGGTGATGGAGTGAATGATGCCGCGGCACTCGCACAGGCCAATGTGGGTATCGCCATGGGAACCGGGACCGACGTTGCCATGAACGCGAGTGATCTCACCATCGTGAGTGGTGACTTGCGCTTGGTGCCCGATGCAATCCTGCTGTCGCGGGCCACACTTCGAACGATCAGCGCAAACGTGTTCTGGGCATTCGTCTACAACGCTGCAGCGATACCGATTGCGGCACTCGGACTGTTGAATCCAATGTGGGCGGGTCTGGCGATGGCGTTCTCCAGCGTGTTCGTGGTGACCAACAGCCTGAGATTGCGAACCACGAAACTCACGCCACACACCGCGTTCGTGCACGCAACTCGTTGATTGCATCGTCGCTCCAACCGCGTACGGTACGTCGCGTGACGCCGTGTCGAGCCGCATAGTTCGCAACTTCTCCTGCTCCCAACGCGGCACAAAGTTCGAGCGACTTTGCCGACACTCCGCACTCCCGTGCATATTGCAGCAAGTAAGCGAGCTCGATGTCCGACGTGGATCCACCGGTGGTGGATCCATACGGATCGTCGAAGGTCATCATGTCGGCGCTGCGGTGGTTGAGCATCACCTCACTGTCGGGCATCAGTGGTGAGTGTTGTGGACGTCGTCGCTCGGATCGCACGAACGCAAAGTATTCGATATCGCGCACGATGTTGACGGCGATCTTCGTAGGCCTTCGCTTGATTGGGTAGGTTCGGATGACTTCCCACGCATGTGAGAGCGACATTCCAAGTGCGTCGTCGTAGCCGATGCTGCGGGTTCGCCCACGCCGACGGGCAATCGAAATGATCGGTGGAATCACGCGCTGCAGCACGATGCGTGCCGCAAGCTCGTCGGTCGGGGCCCGTTCAACCAGCTTGGCGAGCACGGCGTCGGCAACGGGATCGATGTTCTTCCCACGAAAGCCGGCTGCGGTCAGAACCTCATCGAGGGAGTGGAAATTCGTCGGGGAGATTGCCCAAGAGTTGACTTTTCGCAGCGCACTCGTTGAGTGCCTCAGTCGCCGCCACTCGTCATCGAGTCGTGTGATGGGATTGCAACGGGAGGTTGTGGCAGAGGAGCGCGAAGTGGTCATGCCACCCCAGCGTGAGGATGCACCTCACCGCTACCCTCACCGCAGCGCCCGTTGTAGCTCGTTGCGCTGTGGAATCGGCAAGACTGAGGTGATGCGCATCACCCTTCCGTCGGGGACACTTGCAGAAATCGACACGTCGGTTCCTTCGCCATCCATGGGTTTGGTAATTGCCCCCGACATCTTCTCCTTGCGGCCGTTGTTCGATGACATGGTTGCTCGATTGGCTCGCGAATGGAACATGGCGGTGTGTGCAGTGGAGCCGTTTCCCGGTCGCAGTCTTGGCGCCGACATCCAACCGCGATTTGCCGCAGTGCCCTCGTTGGACGATGCACATCACCTTCGAGACTTGCACGAAGCTGCCGATGCACTCGGCACGGAGCGTGTCGGCTTGATGGGGTTTTGCATGGGGGGAATGTATTGCTTCAAGTCCGCGGTGAGTTCGAGGTTCGATCGAATCGCCAGTTTCTACGGAATGATTCGGGTTCCGAACGACTGGCAATCGTCGACGCAGGCGGAACCACTTGCGATGCTGGCGCAAGGTGATGCCGGCAAAGTGCTTGCAATCATCGGAACGAAGGATCCCTACACTCCGCCTGCCGACGTGTCAGCACTGCGTGCGGTGGGCTGCAACGTGGTGGAGTACACCGAGGCAGAACACGGCTTTGCACATGATGCGATGCGCCCATCCCATCGCGCAGCGGACGCAGCCGACGCCTTCGCTCGGACGCGTGATTGGCTACTTGGCGTTACGAAGAACGAGCAGTGAGCTTTTCGCGTTCCTTGATGCGATAGCGACGGTCCGACTGTTCCAGCCAGCCAAGACGGATGAAGCTGGCGATGGCCTTGTTGACGCGCTCACGCGAAGCACCCACCATGCCGGCAAGTTCTTCCTGTGTGACCGGCAGGACGAATTCGTCGTTGCCTTCGGAGAGTTCCAAGAGTCGCTTCGCGGTACGTCCGGTGACATCCAGAAACACGCTGTCCGACAGGACCTCGTCCATGATTCGCAAGCGCGATGCAAGCAACTTGGTGACGCCCCACAACATGGTGGGGTTGCTTTGCAGTTCGTTCTTGACTGCTGCGTAAGGAATCTGCAGAACGCTCGAGGGTTCGAGTGCACGTGCCAATGCACTCCTGGCTCCGTCATCGAGCAGTCCGAGCTCGCCGAACAAGTCGCCCGCTTCCATGAGTGCAAGCATGCTCTCGCGAGCATCGAGTGGGCGATTTCCGATGGCGATGGCGATTCGACCGGACAGCACCACGAACATTGCATCGGGCGCATCACCTTCGTTGAACAACACATCACCGCGCTGCAGGTTGCGCACCGACCCAGCACCGGCGATCTTCTTCAATGACTCGGGTGAGGTTGCTGCAAAAAATGCATTGTTGGCGAGAAGTTCTTCGTGAGTCATGCGCATTACGGTACTACCCTGAAAGGCAATGCCGACGGGTGAATTGCGCCGACCAGGCGATGTGATTTGGACCATCGTCGTCGCAGCGGGCGCCGGCACACGATTTGGCGGGCCAAAACAGTTCGAAACGCTCGGCGATCGACGCGTCATGGACTGGTCGGTGGCAGTTGCACGCGAATCGAGCGATGGCGTAGTAGTGGTTCTTCCCGCCGAAGTTGCGGAAAAAGAGGGCGGAATTGCGGGAGGCGGTACGCGAAGCGAGTCGGTACGTCGCGGTCTGTCTGCGGTACCAAAGAACGCCACCATCATTTGCGTGCACGATGCAGCGCGACCTTTTGCCAACGAAGACGACTTTGCGCGAGTCATCGCCGCAGTCGCCGACGGAGCCGACGGAGCAGTGCCGGCGATTCCCGTCGCCGACACCATCAAAGTGGTCGACGACACCGGGCAAGTCATGCGCACTCCACCTCGTGGCTCGTTGCGCGCAGTGCAGACGCCACAGGCATTTCGCGCCGAAGTATTGAGGCGAGCGCACGCATCACTCGGCGAAGGAACCGACGATGCCGCGCTGGTGGAATCAGAAGGCGGAAAAGTGGTGGTGGTCGACGGTGACGTATTGAACCGAAAAATCACCACGCGCGACGATCTCGACTGGGCGCGCGCACAACAGGGCGGCCAATAGCCGTGCGGATTGGTCAAGGGTTCGACATTCACCGCTTCGCTGACGATGATCGGCCGTTGGTCTTGGCTGGTGTGCGCATCGCGGGTGAGCGCGGACTTCTTGGTCATAGCGATGCCGATGCCGTGGCACATGCCGTCAGTGACGCGCTGTTGGGTGCCGCCGGTCTCGGCGATATTGGTCAACACTTTCCCGACACCGATCCAACATGGAAGGGCGCCGACTCCATGGCGATCTTGCGTGAGGTGGTGTCAAAGGTGCGAGAAGCAGGATGGAAAGTTGCCAACGTGGACGTGAACGTGATTTGCGAGCGCCCGAAGATTGCGCCGCATCGCAACACCATGCAGCAGAATTTGGTTGATGCAGTCGGTGCACCCGTGAATGTGAAGGGCCGACGGGCAGAGGGACTCGGAAGCATCGGTCGAGTGGAGGGCATCGCCTGTATGGCCGTTGCACTGTTGATTCCATGAGTCGACCACCACGACGCGGAGCCCGAGGCGGCCGCAAGTCCGACATGCGCGGTGGTGCACGTCGCCAACGCTCTCATCAGGGGAACACACCGCGCGGTCAGCACGGTGGACGCCCATCACGTCCATCTTCGAGCGATCGTTCGCTGGGTGGCGAACAAGTCGAGGGGCGACAAGCGGTTCGCGAGTTGCTGATTGCCGCTCGTCGGCGCGTGAGAGAGCTGCTCGTTGCCGACGAGAGCGAACGCAATCCTGTCATCGGCGAAATTCTCGATCTCGCGCGCTCTCAACGAGTGCCGGTTCGCGAAGTATCGCGCAAGGAGATCGATGAACAAGCGCGGAGCGAAGCACCTCAGGGAGTCATTGCCTTTGCAGAACCCCTCGAGGAAACTCTGCTCGATGAAGTGTTGGCCGGCGCTGCCAACGGCGACAAGTTGTTTCTCGTGGCCATCGACGGCGTGACCGACCCCGGCAATCTCGGGGCAATCCTGCGGTCGTGCGAGGGTGCAGGTGTCGACGCCGTCATCCTGCCGCGACATCGTGCGGTTCACGTCACGCCGAGTGCGGCAAAAGCCGCGGCTGGTGCGATCGAGTACCTCACCATGTGCGTGGTTCCGGGTCTACCCACGGCGATTCAACAGTTGCGTGATGCAAACGTTTGGGTCGTCGGTCTTGATGATGCCGCCGACAAGCCGGTGTTTGGACTGGGTGATCTTGCGAGCGAACACATTTGTCTGGTGCTCGGTGCCGAAGGCCCTGGCTTGTCGCGCCTTGTTCGTGAACGATGCGACGTCATCGTGTCTATCCCGATGCGTGGTGCCTTGTCGTCGCTCAATGTGTCGGCAGCTGCCGCACTGGCGACCTATGAAGTGGTGCGAGCTCGGCACCAGTAGTCGGTGCGCTCGTAGCATTGAATGCCGTCGCATTACGCGACTCGCCGGGGTAGCTCAGTGGCAGAGCAACCGCCTTGTAAGCGGTAGGTCGTGGGTTCAATCCCCACCCTCGGCTCAACTGCGACGCGACTCCAGATGATCGACTCCGTAGCCGATCACGAGCAGGAGCGCCCCGAGGCCCACCAAGGTGGTGGTGATGCCGATCGGCGGTTGCCACGACGGTGCCGAGAACATTGCAAAGAAGTTGTCACCAATGATCCCCACCGAGTACCTGCGAAGCGCGGCGTAACCCGCAATGAATTGCGCAAGTATCCACATACCAATGACCGTCCTGCGTCCAACTGCAGAGAGTCGAATGTGTCGTACCACCAGGAGCGGTAGGCCGACGAGGAGCGGGGTGATGTGCCGACCCTGAACTCCGTACCCACGAAGAATTCGGTAATAGTTGATGTCGGTTGCCAGCACGAGAAGTATCGACATCACGACGAGACTCGAGAGTGCCACCTTGGTTGCAGTCGTGGAGCGTGTCGCACCTACACAGATCAACCAGACTGCGACCACGATCAGCGTGACGAACACCAATCGCGGTATCGGTACCTCGAGCGACCCGAGATCACCGACGGCTTCGAGGAGCACTCGGTACACGTCGCCGAATGCATGGAACACCTGCTCGTGCAACGGCACATCCGGTGCCAAGTACTCCGCACGTCGCGGGTCTACTGCCGGGTTGTAAACGAACAGATACCACCACGTTGCAAACAACAGCGTTGTCGAGTGCAAAGTTGCAACGGCACGATGTCGCTTGACCAAGCCGATCGCGGTTCGCCACGTGCCGCTGGCAATGACACACACGAAGATCACGCTCGCGAAGTACACCATCCCGAGTGGACGGGCGAGAATCAGAACGACACCACTGATGGCGTAGGTGGCAATCTCCCATGGATCACGCCGATCCGCGCGAAGCATCCCGGAAGTCGAAATCCAGAGGCCGATGGCGCCGACGAGCTCCAATCCACTCGGATTCACCACCGACGCGAGAAAAACGACGGCCGGAGCAAGTGCGGAGAGGAGTGGGAGTAGCGAATCGTTGCGTCTCGCCAGGTTGACGACGACAAGGGCGATGATGAGCGCTGCGGCAAGCGCACTCCACAGTCGTGCGGCAAACCATGAATCATTGCTTGCACCAAGCAGAGTGCCAAGTCCGGGAATCACGTACACGGCCGGCGTGTAGAGCCCCATCGATGTGATGGGGCGTTCGTCGACCGTCGGCTGGTCCTGCACGCGAAGTCCGCACGCCGGCACCGCTGGTTGACTGACGAAGCATCGCTGCACCGCGTTTGCTCCGTCAAATTGCCGGTCGATGTCGACGTACGTCGACCAGTGCGAGTACTCCATTCGACCATTGAAGTGGGAGTCCTCAACCAAGCTGGAAATGGAGTCCGACGTACCCACCAGCCGACCATCCACCTGCGCATTCGCCGGTGATGCAAGAACGTTCGTCTCACTCTTGATCTGTAGCGGGACGATTCGCGCGTCACGGAGTTCGGCAAAGATCGAATACTCGACACCGCGCGTGTACTCGGTTACCCAAATGGAGAATCCTGCAATCGTCCCTGGCGGGAGAGAGAGGCTGGTGTTCACGTCCTCACGGAGCACGTTTGGAGCAGCTCGTCGAACGACTTCTCCATCCCTCACGATGATGATTTCCTCGACGCCCGTATCTTTGTCGTGCGCCCATCCATCGATGGAGAGCACCCAACCAGGAACTTCATCACCTGCCGGCTGGCCGCGAACGACCGCGGCTGCTTTGATGTAGTGCGATGCCTCGTCCGGTGCAGAGCCCAGCGGAGTGAGTTGTGCCCAGAGCGACAGCATCAGTACCGACAGCAATGCTGCAGAGGCAAAGATGCTCCAAGACTTGCTCGAGTTGCCCGTCACGAGGACATCGTAATGTTCGGCGTCACGGGACGTGTTCGTACGTTCACCCCGTTCGGACGTGCATCCTGATGCGTGAGCGTGCGATTAGTCTCGGGGTATGAGTCAAGAGCAGCGTCGTCCGCGTCCAACAACTGAGCCCCGAGCAGCAAACGTCAATTCCGTGCTGTCGATTGCCGTCGCAGTACTCGCCGTGTTGCTCGGCTTCTTCATTCTGCGCGATCTTCGAAACGACACTTCGATTGCCGCACCCGAGTCTGCGCCAGCCGAGGAAGCCACCCAGGAAACCACTGCGGAAACCATCCCGGTGGAAACGACGGCTGCTCCGGTCGTGCTCACTGCATTCAAGGTGCAAATCGCCAATGCTTCAGGCGTCAGTGGTAGCGCCGGACTACTCACCACCGAGATGCAGGGCAAGGGCTACATCGTGCAGCCCGCCATCAACAAGAGCGAGATCACGCCGAAGCAGACGGCGACCGTTGTGTACTACTTGTTGGGGAGCGAAGCAGCGGCTACCCAAGTAGCCAAGGAGCTGGGTGGCGTCGCCATCTTGCCGATGCCCACACCGATTCCCACCGAGACGGGCAGCCTCGGTGAAGCAAGCGTGTTGGTGTTGTTGGGCACCGACATTGCCGGCAAGCCATTGTCGATTCTCTCCGGCGGCGCGGCTGCTCCTGCAGCGACCGTACCTCCAGCGGTGATCACCAGCACCACAACCGGCTGATTCCACTCCGCTCGTCGGACTCGGGCGACTATGCGTCGCGCGAGGTCAGCCACTGCACTGCCGCCTGCTCGACGCAGCGCGTGGTTGCGGTGAACGTGTCGTCGCCAAAGCAATCACGCAAACTGACCACATCGAGGTTCCTCGCATGGACCGAAGCCTTTGCCTCTGGTGTGACGTCACCGCAAATTGCAACGACAGGTTTGTCGTGTGTGCGGGCGAGTGCAGCGACTCCTCCCACGACCTTCCCGTCAAAACTGGTGGAGTCGAGTCGGCCCTCACCGGTGATGATCACGTCACACGCTGAGACGGCGTCATGGAGCCCCACCTCGTCGGCGACGACGTCGAATCCCGGCACCAATCTGGCACCGAGTGCAAACAGACCTCCAGCCAGTCCACCTGCTGCACCACTGCCGCTGACGTTGGTGACGTCGACTCCGAATCGTTGTCGGTAGCGCTCGGCAGTCGCCGACAAACGATTGGTGAGGAACTTCACCTGTGCCGGAGTCGCTCCTTTTTGCGGTGCGAACACCTCTGCGGCATCGAGGAACGTGGTGTCGACATCGCAAGCAACGAGAAAGTCCACCCGCTTCAGTCGAGCCGGAGTGGAGATGGCACTCACAGCGCCGAGTCCACCATCGGTGGTTGCAGACCCACCCAGACAAACGATGATGCGTTCGGCGCCAAGATTGAGTGCTGCGTCGATGAGTTGACCGGTGCCGATCGTGGAAGCGGCGATGGCATCGTTGCCTTCGGCCCCACCCACGAGTTGTATTCCCGACGCCAATGCCATTTCGATGATCGCGGTGCCGCGGAAGAAGCGCCACGGTGCATCGACGGGCGCACCGAGTGGACCCTCCACGCGGAGTATTTGGTTCGCGCCACCGAGTGCGTCGAGGGTGCCCTCGCCTCCGTCAGCCAACGGAAGCTCGATGCACTCGTGACCGGTGGTCCAGCACGCATCGGAGATGGCTTTGGCGACCTGATGTGCGGTGGCAGTGCCGCGAAACTTGTCGACCGCCGCCAGGACCCGCACGGCTTCTAGTGTGTCGGAACATGACCGAACCACTGCACCTGGATGCCGTGGGGCAAGCAGAACTGCTTCGCTCCAAGAAGATTTCTCCGACCGAATTGGTTGACCTTGCGATAGCCGCCGTAGAGCGGGTGAATCCGCAACTCAATGCGGTGATTCATCCCCGATTCGAGCGAGCACGAAGTGAAGCCAGGAGTGCTTCACCAACCGCAGTGGGCGGGATTGCAGCCACGGATGGCGCGTTCACCGGAGTGCCCATCGTGGTGAAGGATCTCAACTGTCAGATCAAGGGCGAGCCATACCACCTCGGCACTCGTTTTCTGAAGAACCGAAACTTCGTGGCCACGCACGACTCGTATCTCTACGAGCGGTTGCGCCGCGCCGGGTTCATCACGATCGGTCGTACGAACGTGCCGGAATTCGGAAGCACCATCACGACGGAACCGTTGGCCTATGGACCGGCGCGCAACCCATGGAACACGGAACATTCAACGGGTGGAAGTAGCGGCGGTTCGGCGGCGACGGTGGCGGCCGGTTGTGTGGCGGTAGGTCATGCCAATGACGGTGGTGGATCCATTCGGATTCCTGCCAGCGAATGTGGTCTGGTTGGGCTCAAGCCGAGCAAGGGTCGCGTCAGTCTCGGTCCTGCACTCGGTGAGTCGTGGATCGGAGGCGTGGTGGAGGGTTGTGTCACGCGTTCCGTTCGTGACACCGCCGCCGTGATGGACGTGTTGTCGGGATACGAGCCCGGTGATCCAAACACGCCACCACTCCCACTGCGACCGTATTCGAGCGAAGTTGGTGCCGACGTGGGCAAACTTCGAATCGGCTTGCTCGCCGGTCCGCTGTTACCCGGAGGAATGGATCATCCCGATGCGCGTGAGTCGGTGACGATCACCGGAAAGCTTCTCGAATCATTGGGTCACCAAGTGGAAGTGGCACACCCAGCCGCATTGGATGACGCAGCGTTCGGTGACATGTTCTTGGCGATCATCATTGCGCACATTGCAAACGACGTTGCAGCACTGGAACGACAGTTCGGAGTAACGCTCACCACCGACGACATCGAGCCCGGCAATCATCTCTTGGCGCAATTCGGAAATGCCACCAACGTGGTTGCGTATCTCACCGCGGTCAACTGGATACAGGCGTGGACCCGTGAGGTGGTGTCGTGGTGGCTCCCGCGCGATGGCAAACGAGGTTTCGACGTGCTCGTTACTCCAACACTTGCCGGGCCGCCTCCCAAAATCGGTGTACTTTCCGGGGACGACTCAACCGAGCGAATCCGCGAAATCATGCAATACACCGCCCAGTTCAACATGACGGGTCAGCCGGCCATCAGTTTGCCGCTGCATACGTCCAAGGGCGGATTGCCGATGGGCGTGCAGTTCGTCGGAGCGCCGTATCGGGAAGACGTATTGATACGTCTCGCAGCACAACTCGAGACGGCCGCGCCATGGGCGTCGAGAAAACCGTCAGTCCGAGCGTGACATCGCACGTTTGGTGGTGGGTGCTCGCCGTTGGCGAACTGATTGCCTTGGCGGTCGTTGCACCGCGCTTGTGGCGTGCCGCCCGTGGAGGTCGACGACTCCACCAAGGTGAGGTCGACGGTGTCGCGATCAGCGTGGTGATCCCGGCCCGGAATGAAGCGATGCGAATCGCCGAATGCCTCGCTCCGTTACGCGCGGCACCGGGCGTGCGTGAAGTCATCGTGGTGGACGACGAGTCGACCGACGACACCGCAACCATTGCCCGTGAACTCGGTGCCATGGTGATCGTTGGCAAGCCACTTCCCGAGGGCTGGGTGGGAAAGATCTGGGCACTGCAACAGGGCATTGCTGCTGCGACCGCGGATGTCGTGGTCACCCTGGACGCCGATACACGACCCGACCCGCAGCTGCCACTGGCTGCGGCCCGTGCATTGGCGGAGTCGAAGGCGATGATGGCAACCGTTGCACCCAAGTTTCGAACCACGTCACTGGCAGGCGAGTGGTTGCATGCAGCGATGCTCACCTCACTGGTGTATCGCCACGGAGCAGGCGCCGGAAGGGCGACCTCGGATGCAGTTGCCAACGGTCAGTGCATGGTGTTTCGACGCGACGACGCAGTCGGCGGCAAGTGGTGTGAACGCGTGCGTGGTTCCACGGTGGAAGACGTTGCACTCGTTCGAACATTGGTCGCCGATGGAGCACCCGTGGAGATGTTCGACGGAACTGAGTTGCTCACCGTGCAGATGTTCGACGGAGCCGGCGATACGTGGCGCGGTTGGGGGCGATCGCTCTCGTTGGCGGGAGAGGATCGCACGTCACGCCAAGTGGGTGATGCAGCAGTCACGGCAATCACCATGGTGACACCGCTGTGGTTGATGTTGTTGGGTATCCCAACACCCGTCACCGCGGTGTTGTTGCTCGTTCGAGTGGGGACACTCGTCGGTACGCGGCGCGCATACGAGCGTTCGGGTCCCGGATATTGGCTGTCGCCGATTGCGGATGTGGTGGCGTGGCTAGCCGTTGTGCGAGGAATCCTTGCGCCATCGCGCCAGTGGCGTGGTCGCCAGTACTGAATCGATTCCCCACGCCATCGCAAATCGAACTCCGATGATGCACATCAGGCCACCCGTCGCGGCGGCAAACCACACTCCGTCGGCATACCACTGTGCAAATGGGTACAAGACCACGCCGATTTTCACACCGTGGCCGAAGTCCCGTGTTGCTGCCCAGAAGAGGACGAACATCAACACACAAAAGGCAGCAGGAAGAGGGCTCAGCACGATGGCAGCACCCACCCAGGTGAGCACACTTCGACCGCCCTGGAAGCGCGCGAACATCGGCCACGCGTGCCCGATCATCGCTGCTGCAGCACCAAGGAACCACACTCGCCAGTCGGTGGAGAGTTCCTGGGCCACCACGACACTGACGACACCCTTCAGGAGGTCACCGATGAAGATGGCGAGCGACTGATTGCGCGACAACACGGACCGAGAATTCCAAAAACCCGGATTCTTGTCGCCGACATCGCGAAGATTGGGAGCTCCTGCTCGGCGGGCGACCGCATCTGCGACTGGCAACGACCCGATCACGTAGCCGATGAGTATCGCCAACAATGGTGCCGTCACGCAGACACACTGTAAGGCAGGGATGACTGCAATAGCGACGTTTCATGTGATTCGTTGGAAAAGTGTGCTTGGCATGGGGCAAGCCTTGGCGTGGGATCGCATTCGCTATCGGCGAACACCCGGTCTGTCATTTCTGAGAGTGCTCGGCACCGGTCGCGGCAACAGCACTGCTCCAGGCACGGAGTACGGTCGGACCGCACTGTTTTGTGTATTCGACGACGAGTCGTCTGCCGACGAATTCATCGGGAAGATTCGGTGTCGTCGCTACACCACCGAGTCGTGGCATGTGAAGTTGCGTGGTGCGGGCGGCCATGGGTCGTGGCGCGGGCGGGAGATTCCGACGATGCTCGGCACGACAGCCCCGACTATCTCGACTATCTCGGCACAGTCACACGCTCCATTGGCAATGATCACACGCGCCGACGTTCGAGCTCGTTCATGGCGTGCATTTGCTCGTGCTGCGCACGTGGTGGACCAGGAGCTCCACGCCTCCGCTGGTCTGTTGGCCGTCGTGGGTATCGGCGAAGCACCGATTCTGCGGTTGGGCACGTTCAGTTTGTGGCGCGATGCTGCATCGATGTCACAGTTTGCCGTGGGCCGCCCCGAGCACTCGCGCGTCGTACAACGAACACGTCGTGAAAACTGGTACGGCGAAGAGATGTTCGCTCGGTTCGTTCCCTACTGGTCGACGGGGACGTGGGATGGCAGCGATCCACTGCGCAACGCCTGAACGGATCGTGCATCGCGACCCAACGTGATCCAAGGAAACAACATTCCGTAAGGTTCACCGTTCGACCGATGATGCTCGCGGTGTGCAGAGCCGAGGGAAATCGCCCACGAGGAGTGCACGCGCTTCATCCATTTGATACGACCGTGGATGATGCCGTCGTGAATCACGGTGTACACCAATCCGTACAGCGTGACACCGACGAGCAGGGGAAGCAGCCACGCGAAACCGCTCACGTTGAAGCCCAACGCCAATCCGCCGACGACAACGACCGAAAATGCAAGTGGGAACACGTCGTTGGGCTCGGGCGACTTGCGTGCAAATGCCGCAGCGGCGTTCCGATGATGACTGCGATGCAGTCGTTCCAATGAGCCATGCATGACGAATCGATGCACCACGTAGGTGACGGCTTCCATGCCGAGGAATCCAACCGCGCAGAGAAGGAGTGGAGTGACGAGATTCATCGGGATGCCACCTGTCAGCGCTTGCCCACCAAGCGAATGAGACCCTCTTGCACCACCGACACCACGAGCGATCCATCACGTGAGTAAATGGCACCGCCCGCCAATCCGCGTGCACTGGAGGTGGAAAGTGACGTCTGGTCGTACAGCATCCACTCGTCGGCACGGAAGGGACGATGAAACCACATGGCGTGATCGAGGCTCGCCATTTGCACCTTGCCGTCGGTCCAACCAATGCCGTGTGGCAGGAGTGCAGTGTCGAGCAAGGTCATGTCGCTTGCATACGTGACGATGCACGTATGCAAAACATGGTCGTCGGGAAGCTTCCCGTCGGCACGCATCCAGACTTGCTGACCACGTCTCGGATTTCCCTCACGCGAGAGGGGATCGGTATCGACATAGCGAATGTCGATTGGCCGCGGTCGGTCGTACCACTCACCGAGTTGTTCTTTGTACGGTGCCATGCGAGTCTTGAAATCGGGCAAAGACTCCGGGTCGGGAACCCCCGTTGGCATGGTGAGCTGATGGTCGAGTCCTGCCTCTGGCGCATGAAAACTTGCCTGCAGGTTGAAGATGACTTTGCCGTGCTGGATGGCGATCACTCGTCGTGTGGAGAAGCTCTTTCCGTCGCGCAGTCGATCGACCTCGTACAAGATGGGCACCGTCGGGTCGCCGGGCCGGAGGAAATACGCATGCAAGGAGTGCACATCACGTCCCACTTGGTCGATGGTCCGCGCGGCAGCAACCAGTGCTTGACCGGCAACTTGGCCGCCGAACACGCGCTGGCGATTCTCGTCGGGACTACGACCTCGGAAGATGTTGACTTCGATCTGTTCCACGTCCAAGAGTGCGACGAGGTCGGTGAGCGGCTGCTGTGATGATGGCACCCCTCCATGTTGGCAGAACATGGCTGGATAGGGTTCGTTCTACGCCACATGCTCAACTCCAACTTGCGCACGATTGCACTCAGCGTGAAGGGTTTCATGCCCGAGCACGAAGGCGACGCACTCTTTGACGCTGCAATGAGCGCGTGCAAGGCGCTGCCCGGTGTACCGATGGTGGAAGTCGGTTCGTATTGCGGACGGTCCACGGTGTGGTTGGGTGCGGTCGCAAAGGCTCTCGATGTGGTGCTGTACGCGGTGGATCATCACGGTGGCTCGGAAGAAAATCAGGCTGGATGGGAGTGGCACGATCCCGAAGTGGTCAACGAGCACGGGCGAATCGACACCCTGCCCTTCTTTCGAGAAACCATTCGGCGGGCTGAACTCACCGAATCGGTTCGGGAGTGCGTGGGCGATTCGCACGAGATTGGTCGGGGGTGGTTGCAGCAGGTGGCGTTGTGTTTCATCGATGGTGGACATGCTCGCGATGTCGCTCGGGGTGACTATCTCGCGTGGACTCCCCACGTGGCAAGAGGTGGCACGCTCGCCATTCACGACGTATTCGAGCGCCCCGAAGATGGCGGACAGGCACCGTACGAGGAGATTTACCTTCCCGCCGTGCAGTCGGGAAAGTTCGTCGAGGTGTCGCGTTGCGGCTCGCTTCGCGTGCTGCGTCGCGAGGCTTAGTGGTGCGTGAACAACTTGTGTGCAGGTGAGATCGCCAACTGTGCATCGGCAGCCAGAATGACCGCCGCACCCGTGTAGGCACTCACTTCGTTGGCAGGGAATGCAATGTTCTGCGGATACACGATTCCAGTGAGGTACGAACCGTCGTCGTTGCGGTGCAACGTGGTGAGTGCAAGGAGTTCACTTGCCGTTGCGTGGTCACCTATCGCGCTGTATGCAATTGCGCACTCTGCGGTTTCCGACGCGGTAACCCAGGGCTCGTCGCTCACGCAGCGAATGCCGTAATCGGGTAGGTAGAACGTGTCCCACGAGTCGTGGAGGCGAAGCTTCGCAGCATCGCTTACCAGGGCACCGGAGAGTACCGGGTAATACCAGTCCATTGCCCAGCGTTCCTTGGGTTCGAACGACGTTGGTGAGTGATTGATGACTGCGTCGATCGAGTCGGCCGCCGCACGCCACAATGGGCGCGGCTCGCCGAGCAGGGCAGCAAGGTTGGCGGCACAGTGCAACGAATGCCGTATGGAACTACTGCCGGTGAGAAGCGCATACGACCATGGTTCGGAATCGACTTCCTTGGCCCAGAGGATGGTGCCGTCCTTGCGTCGCATGTTGAGCACGAATTCCATGGCGCGCTCCACCATCGGCCACAAACGCTCGACGGTCGACAAATCGTCCGAGCACTGCCAGTGGTGCCACACGCCTGCAGCGACGTAGGCACAGACGTTGGAGTCGAGTTTGGATTCCTTTACGGTGCCATCGGAGTTGTAGTAGTTGTGCCACGAACCATCGCTGCGTTGCGTGAGGCTCAACCATTCGTATGCACGCCGTGCCTCTCTGTGTAGACCCATCACGTCGAGTGCCATGGCAGTTTCGACGTGATTCCACGGGTCACAGTGTCCACCCACGAACCACGGAATCATCCCGTTCGGCAATTGCAGTGATGCAATCCAATCGGCAGTGGCGCGAAGCTGGTCGTGTCCAGGTGCGCGCGTGTGGGACTGCGACGCGGACTTCGGCACGTTTGAGTAACGCCGTGGTGCGACCGTGTCGGTACCTTGGCGGGAGATCTTCGGCTTTTCTGCATACACGACGTACGACTTGCCGATCGCCGGGCTGAGTGCAGTATCGATGGCACGCGTGACGAACGGTGCCTTCATGATGTCCCACTCCAGCAATTTCTTGTAGCGCGCAACGAGCGGATGATCCTCGCGCGCCGGCCCGACTGCACATCGCAACCACCAATAGGGCGAGTGCAGACCGTGTGCGCGATGATGACCGACGATGCGCAAGTCGTTGGCCGAAATCTTTCGGCGGAGTTCCTTTGCCGTATAGATGCGCACGTGTCCGCCAGGAACGAATGGTGCGTGGTATTCGTCCGACAACATCCAGTTGATCTTTTCGGGAAAGAACGATGGCACGGTTGCGGCAAACGTGCCGCCAGGCTTCAGCACTCTGGTGAGTTCGCTCAGTGCGGCCACGTCGTCGTGGATGTGTTCGAGTACCTCGCTCGTGACGACACAGTCGAACGATTCATCTGCGAACGGTAGACGAGTCGCGTCACCACGAATGGTGCCGCCGAATCGTCGTGGGTCGATTTCGCCGGCCATTGCCATCGCCGCAAAGGTGTTGCGCGTCGCCGTGACTTCGTCATGCCCGTAGTCGAGAGCCACCACGGTTGCACCGCGACGTGCAGCCTCGTAGGCGTGACGACCGAATCCAGCGCCGGCATCCAAGAACAACGTGTCCGGGCCGATTGGCAGTCGGTCGAAGCGAATCGTCAGCATCGCGGTCCAGTTACCTTCCGGCGTTTTCCACGCGCCGACGCAGCTTCTCCACGTTGTGGGGCATCGTCAACACTTCGCGGTATTGATCGACGGTGAGTGCGGCACAATGACGCCACGACCAACGCTCCACCACGCGGGTGCGGCCGGCAAGACCGATCCGCGTACGTAGCGACTCGTCATCGAGGCCGCGGCGGATTGCAGCAGCAAGAGCGTCGGAGTCACCTGGTGGGCACGACAGGACCGTTTCGCCGTCGCGACCGGTGACTTCGGGAAGTGCCCCACCCGTGGTGGCGACCAAGCAAATTCCGGTGCTCATCGCCTCGATCGAAGGCAGGCTGAAGCCTTCGTACAAACTCGGCACCACTGCCAGGGTGTTTTCGGCATACAACTCCACGATGCGCTCGTCGCTCACGCCGGATACGTACGTAATGCAGTCGCCGATGCCGAGTGATTCGATGAGGTCGGCGCTCGCACCGGCGCGTGGTTTGCCGATGATGGTCAGGTGAATGTCGCGCTCGGTACGCAGTTTGGCTACGGCTTCGAGAAGGTACGACAGTCCCTTGAGAGCGACATCGGCAGATGCCGTGGTGATCAGATGGTGGGACTTCCTCGTGACCGACGGCAACGGCTTGAACAAGTCCGGATCGACGCCGACCGGAACCAGCCGCATGCGATCGAGTGACACCTTCATATCGGTGTGAATGTCGTTGATGGAGTTCTCGCTCACCACCACGATGCGCGGAAGTCGACTGGCGACTTTGCCCTGCATCTTGACGAACGAGTACCAACGGGAGATGCCAAAGCGCTTCCAGCGCGTCTTGGTGTGTTCCATCTCCAATTTGCGGTCCTTGGTGATGGGATGGTGCAGCGTGACGATGGTGGGAATGAGCTTCTCGATCGACAAAATGTGTTTGCCCAGACACTGGTTGTCGTGAACCAGGTCGAAATCACCCACGCGCTCGCGCAGGGCGCGGTAAGCGCGCAAGCTGAAGGTGAGTGGCTCGCCAAACGTTCCTTTGAGGAAGTAGAGCGCTTCGAGTGCGTTCGGCCAGTTGTTCAGCTCCCAGTACGCAGGGAATCGACCCGGATACTGGTCGTTGAAGATGTCGAGGCTGGGCAACTTGTGCAGGGAGATTCGGGGGTCCAGCACGGGATATGGCTGACCGCCGTACACCTCGACGTGGTGCCCGAGGTCGGCGAGAGCTTTGGTGAGATGGCGCGTGTACACACCCTGACCGCCCACGTGTGGCTTGCCTCGGTAGGTGAGATAGGCGAGACGAAGCGGACCCTCGCGAAGGCGGTCGAGCTCACGTTGCACGTCGCCGCCAAACATGCGATGTGACGCTATCGCTGCGAACTTATCGGGCGATCAATTTCATCGTTCGTTGCAGTGGCGACCGTTGCGTAATCACATGTGGAGCGAGCGAAAAGCCGTCGGGTGGTCCCGATTGTGGTTCCACACACAATGCGTGCGTGGGCATGTCGTAGATCACCCAGTGGTCACAGTCGCTCTCGATATGGAGACACGTGCCGTCGTCGAATTCCACCATCGGAGTGTGGCGTGCGCCGATGAAGCAGTCATCCCATGGACCAGGTGGCGGCGTCACTCTCCGGCCATCGGGAATGTAGGCGTCGTCCCGCAGGTACATTTCCGCGAAGTCGACCCGCAACGTTGCCGGTCGCACGAACCACGGATGCCAACCAACTTGTGCCGGCATGCTCGACGAGGAAGTCTGCACGGTGAGCGTGCAGGTGACACTGCGTTCCGACGAGTCGACGTGCACTTCGTGCGTAACCGAACCTTTGAACGGCCAGCGGGAACCGAGCGATGCCACGAATACTGCGTGAGTGGGCGACTGCTCGACCGTCGACCAACTCACGTCAAACACGGTGCCGTGAATCGCGTGTTGGCCAAAGTTGAGCGGAAGTTGATGTGCGGTTTCCTCGTGACTGAATCTTCCACTTCGAACACGACCTGCATACGGCACCATCGGGTATGCGCCCCACCCGGTCGGCTGGGCATCCTTCGTGAACGTCACCAGTCGTTCGCGTGCGTGCACACGCAACGACGACAGTCGCGCTCCGCGCAGCGCGTCGACGGAGCATCCAAACAGCGGACCACCAAGATGGATTTCGTTGCTCACTTGCCTCCAGTTGTGCGTCGCCGAGTGCGCCATGTGACTCCAACCAATGTCAGGAGCAATGCAATGGCAATGACGGTGTCGCCGAGATACGAATAGACGGTACGACCAGTGCGCAAGGGGATGTCGCGAACGATGACGGCCTGCTTGCCGATGGGAATCCGGTCCAGGATGTGGCCATCGTGATCCACGAACATGCTGTATCCCGTGGTGGCGGCTTGCACCACCCACCGACCAGTCTCCAGTGCTCGAAGTTGGGACGTGGCAACTTGTTGCTGCTGCAAAATCTCACCGGTGTAGCTGGAGCCGTTCGTGGGATTCAGCAACACTTGACCGCCTGCATTCACTCCTTCGAGCGCGCGAGCGGAGAAGAACACCTCCCAGGAAATGGCAACGGCAAGCGGAACTATCTCCGACCCACGGGGCACCTCTATGACGGCCGTTGCCGAGCCCGCAACTGCGTCGCGTGGAATGCGGTTCACCGGTGCACCGAGCGACTCGAGAAGTGAGCGAAGCGGAACGTATTCCCCGTACGGCACTCGTCGAACCTTGTCGTATCGACTGGTTTCGGCACCGTCCGTCGTCATGACGATCTGGGCGTTGGTGAAATTGTTGCCCGCATCTTCGGTGACACCGACGGCGAACGGTGCGTCGATTCGTCGGGCCTCGGCCACCAACTCTCGACGCACCTTGCTGACGGAAAAGTCCCGAACGTCGATGGTGTTTTCGGGCCACACCACGAGGTCGATATCACGCGGTGCGGCCGATGCCGAGTCGGCGGCGAGGCCAGGTGACGTGGCAATGGTCGAGTTGGTGTCCAGCAGTGTGGTTGCCTCAAGATGTCGGTCGATGACGTCTCGCGAGTTGCTGTTGATTGCCAAGACACCTTGTGGGCCGCCGCCCTGGACTGCTGCGATGCGCAGCGACGCCCCAATGTCGCGACCCGAAGGAGCGATGTAGCCGCCAGCCTGCGCGACGACGAGTGCAACGAGCATGGTGAGCGCGGATCGACGCGTCTTCCAACCGAACTCGCGTCGACGCAGCCAGAGCTCGGCGACCACGCCTCCGGCAAGGAACACCCACAGCGAGACTCCTAGTGGCCCAACGACACGAACGAGGTGTGCGAGTCGCGTATCGGCGACTCCCAATGCCATTCCTGCGAGCGGCACCCCACCGAATGGCGCAACGAACCGGAGACACTCCGCCAACGTGTGCGCCAGCGCCAGCACCATGATGCGCTGCGTGAGCGTCGACTTCTCGCGCGGTGCGAGTCGTGATGCAATGAGACCGGCAACACCATGCATGAGTGCAAAGAGCAACGGCGCCACGACGAATCCACCAGGCACCAAGTGCCACATCCATCCGAGCGCTGGAGCAAACCAACCCCATGCAAAGAGGAATCCGAGGAGGAATGCGGATCCACTCCCGTTCGTGGACCGTTGTGTAGCAACGATGTAGCACGCAGCGCCGACGAACATGGCCGGCCACACGCCGAGTGGAGGAATGCCAACTGCGACGAGAACACCACCGAGGAGGGCGAGCATTGCCAGCGAGAAACGATTCATGTGTGGTGTTCTCGTAGATAGGCAGCGAGTTTGTTGATGCGTAATCGCATCGGTGGGTGGGATGCAAACACCCTGTCCCAGACGTTGCTTCTCATCAGCAGTTTCTCGCTGCCTTGCGAGTTTCTCAGTGCAGCCAGCAGCTGAGTACCAAAGCCGAGCTGTGCTGCGCGTCGATCAGCGTGGTACTCGGTGGCCCGACTGGCGGCATTGCCGAGCAACGTCGCCAGCGACACGTTCAACATCAGCAGCCACGATGCCACATGCAGGAAGGCGGCGACGAACAAACCGAGCGCATGAAGAAGGGGGATGCGCCGGGCAAACGTCACGGTGGCCGTTTCTGCGATGGCGCGGAGCGACATTCCGAAGCGGGACAACACCACGATGGGAAGGATCATCCACTGTGCGACGGTGAGGGCAACCGTATGGAGTCCGAGATGGTGGCTCAACTCGTGTGCGAGCACACCCGAGAGGTGTCGTTCATCCAACGTGTCGATTGCCGTTGACGACACCACGACGAGGTGACCTCCGCACGCGAACGCATTCAATGCCTCGGTTTCCACCACTGCGAACACGAAACGCCGATGGGTGAGGCCGTTTCGGCGCACGATCGGGCTCCAGGACTTCTCCAAGATTGCAGCTTCCTGCAAGGTGGGCTCTCGGGCCCCGATGAGTCGAATGAGCACGAACCGCTGCACCGGTCGGGAGAACAACAGGATGAACAAGGAGAAGAAAGCACATACGAACAACCAGTAGTTCACGTTGCCGAACCACCGCAACGGCAACCACAGCACGCTCACCGTGACCAGCCAGGCTGGCAGGAGGGCGATGATGGCCGTCAAGCCCGTGAATGCGGTCCACTCGAACCTCAGCGAACGGCCCGACACGCTTCGTGAACCTAGCGTGTGAATCATGAACTGGCTCACTTCACTCCCGAGTCCTTCCGGTGGTTCGCTCGACGTGGGCCCGCTCCAGCTCAATGCATACGGGTTGATGATCGCGCTCGGCGCAATCGCAGGCACATGGTTGATGGGGAGGCGACTCGAGGCCCGGGGTACCGGAACTCGCGACGATGCCAGTGCGATTGCGATGATTGCGGTTCCGGCAGGAGTGGTTGGTGCGCGTCTGTACCACGTGATCACCGATTGGGAACGATTCGACGGTCGCTTACTCGACACCGTAAAGATATGGAAGGGCGGTCTTGGCATCTGGGGTGGCGTCGCCGTTGGTGTGGTGGTGGGCGTGTTGGTGGCCAAGCGTCGTGGTGTTGGTGTAGCGAATGCACTCACTGCAGTCGCACCGGCGCTTCCGCTCGCGCAAGCAATCGGTCGCTGGGGCAACTGGTTCAATCAAGAATTGTTCGGTCGCGCCACCACCTTGCCGTGGGGCTTGGAGATCGATGAACGTCACCTCCCTTCCGGCTACGAGGTGGGCACGCTGTTTCATCCGACGTTTCTGTACGAGTCTCTCGGCAACGTCGTGCTGTGCTTACTGCTCCTGCAACTCGACCGGAAAGGATCACTGAAGCCGGGTCGACTCTTCCTGTTTTATACCGCCGGATACACCCTGTTGCGATTCTTCGTGGAGGGCTTGCGAATCGATCCGGCAAAGGATGCCGGAGGATTGCGTCTCAATCAGTGGACCTCAATCGTGGTGTTCACGATTTCGGTGTCGTGGATCTTGGTGGCACAGCGTCGCGCAACTTTGCGGCAAGTTCCTCAGGGACAACCGGAGTAAAGAATTCGTTCGTCGCCACTTCGGCAGCGGCGATGTATCGCATCACCTGCGGTGCGCGCCACGGTGAGACGATTTCTACGTTGAACCACGCGTCGGTATAGCTCTGTGAATTCGTGGCTCGTGCGCCGCTCAGTGCGGGGCGTTGGTTGAACCACATCATGGTGGGCGGTAGTTCTCCATGCGGTGGTTCTCCATGGAGACGCTCGATACGGCGAAACACGTCTTGCAGAATGCAGCCGAAAGCTTTGCGTTCCTGCGTGTCGAGCGACATCAGATCCGCCACTCGCTCGACTGGTGCTATTTCAATCGCCAGCGGATACGGCGATACAGCCGGCACCGTGGCTACCCATCCGTCGAGTTCCGTGATCACACGCTCGGGGGTGTTGTCGGGTTTCCATCCAGCCGAGAGTCGACGGTGTGGGCGATCGGGGACGTGATCGAACGCATAGATCTGTCCGTGCGGATGGTTGATGGTCGCGCCGACATCGCCACCGGAATTCTCGAAGATCAATACGTAGTCCACATCGTCTCTCGATCCGAGAGCCTCGGTGCGCGCGGTCCACGAGTCGATCAAGAGCGACAGCGAGTTGGCATCGAGCGTGGCCAGCCGTGCGCGGTGGTCGCTGGAATACAACACCACCTCGCAGCGACCGTCGGGCATCGGAGGCCATCGATTGGGAATGACCTTGACGGTGTACGGCTCGGGTGCCTCGATCCCGCCGACACAAAATGGACAACTCTCGGAAGGCAAATTCGGCCGATGCTGACGCGATGCAACGACGTGCACCACGGTGCCGAGCCACGGATCCGTCCTGACGTCCTGCGGCGTGCTCGGAAGTGTGGTCATGACTGGTGAAAGCCTCGCGGAGTGTGACGCCGTCGTGTGCACCAATCGTAGGCTTCTGGAGATGACCACTCGCATGGTGCACTTGGCGCACGAGCGTGTGTCGGTGGTTATCGACGTCTCTGGAGGCGTGCCCGAAATCGTGCATTGGGGTGCGGTTCTCGCCTCGCCCAGTGGCGAAACACTGGCAACGATGATCGGACGACCGCTGACGTACGGATCGCTCGATGTCGTGCCACCGCTGCAGATTGTGCCGCAACACTCGCTTGGCTCGTTGGCTCGCCCCGGGGTGGTGGGACATCGTCCCGGAGGTCGCGACTGGGCACCACGATTCGTGGTGGCCGAGATCGATGCCACACCTCACACGCTCGTGACCTCGTCACGCGATCCGATCGCACAGCTCCGGTTGGATACGGACTTGGAAATCACACCGTCGGGCGCGTTGCACGCCAGTGCAACGATCACCAACGAGGGAGACTCGCGTTATTTGCTCGATGCACTCTCGGTGTCGCTACCGGTGCCATCGCAGGCTCGTGACCTCACCACATATTCGGGTCGTTGGTCGAGAGAAGCGTCGGTGCATCGACACGCGATCACACACGGGGCGTGGAGTAGTGAGAATCGTACGGGCCGAACGTCGCACGAATATCCCCCCGTGCTGTGGTGGAGCGAGTCATCCGCACGCGAATGGTGCGGCGAAGTATGGGGTTGCCATCTGGCGTGGAGTGGAAACCACGTGTTGTGGGCAGAAGTGCTGCCGGACGGACGGCGTTATGCGCAGCTCGGGGAATTGTTGCTGCCCGGCGAAGTCTGTCTGGAGCCCGGAGAGTCGTACTCCACGCCGGTGGTGGTGGGTGCGTACTCGAGTGACGGGTTCACTCCCGGCACGTGGATGATGCATCGCGATGCGCGCAGCGTGGATCGCAAACATCGAGGAAACAACGTGGGTAACCAGAACAGCCCGTCGTGGCCCTCGACCCCGGTGTCGCCACCCAAGATTCGAAAAGTACTTCTCAACACCTGGGAGGCGACCTACTTCGATCACGACATCGAGAAGTTGAAGGCGCTTGCCGATAGTTCTGCAGACATCGGCATCGAACGCTTCGTCTTGGATGATGGTTGGTTCGGGTCGCGACGCAACGATCGCAGTGGCTTGGGTGATTGGGTGGTGTCGCGCGACGTCTACCCGGAGGGGTTGGCGCCGCTCATCACACACGTGGAATCGCTGGGTATGGATTTTGGTATTTGGGTGGAGCCCGAAATGGTGAATCTCGACAGCGAAGTGGTTCGCGCACACCCCGACTGGGTGCTACACGCGCGAGGTTATGAAACCGTGCAAGCCCGGCATCAGGTGGTGCTGGATCTCACCAACGAACTTGCGTATGCGCATGTCCGTGACCAACTCCATGGTTTGCTGCGAGATCATCGCATTGCATTCGTCAAGTGGGACATGAACAGACCACTCATCCATGCCAGCGACGCCGAAGGTGCGTCGGGAGCACATCGCCAAACACGTGCGTTCTACCGATTGCTGGACGAACTTCGCTCCTCGTTCCCGCAGGTCGAGTTCGAATCGTGCGCCTCCGGCGGTGGACGTATCGACCACGCCGTACTGTCGCGCGCGGTGCGAGTGTGGACCAGCGACTGCAACGACCCACTCGAACGTCAACACATTCAACGTGGAGTTGGCATGTGGGTGCCCAACGAGATGTTGGGCATGCACGTTGGTGCGCGGCGTTCGCACACCACGGGGCGCTCACATCGCATGGAGCTGAGGGCGCTCACCGCGGTCTTCGGGTGGATGGGGGTGGAGTGCGACCCGCGTTCGCTGGATGACGCAGAGCGCACCGTGCTACGCGATGCGATTGCGTTCCACAAGCAGCATCGCTCGTGGTTGCATACCGGTGACGCCGTTCGTTTCGACCTCGACGACGACACCGCAATGGCTCACGGTGTATACGCCAGCGACCGCAGTGAAGCGCTACTTGCCTACGTGCAGACCACGAGTTCACCCTGGTTGGTGGCACCGCGATGGCGAATTCCAGGGCTCGATCCCGACCGCAGTTATTCCGTCTCGCATGTCGCGATGGGAAACATGGGTGGTATCGGTCGCACGTTGCCCGAGTGGATGACTGCTCCGATTCGCTGCACCGGGCGCGAGCTCGCCGTGGTGGGAATTCAGCCGCCGAGCTTGTGGCCCGAGTCGGGCGTGCTGTTGCATCTGCGCTCGTAGCATTATTTCTCGTGCCCGAGCCGATTTCACGCGAGACCGTCATGAAGGTGGCGCGTCTGGCGCGTTTGCACCTCAACGATTCCGAGGTGGATCGTATGACCAACCAGCTCGCCGGAATGCTGGAGCACTTTCGCGACGTGGACGCACTGGATTTGTCGGACGTCGAACCCTTGAATCAGCCGATTCCGCTCTCCAACGTGATGCGCGATGACGTGGAAGCACCGTCGCTCGATCGCGACGAAGTGCTGTCGAGTGCGCCGGCCGCCCAGGATGGTCGTTTCCGAGTTCCACCGATCGTCGGATTCGAGGAATAGTCGATGACCGTGCGTCGTACTGCAGTGGACATCGCTGCGTCGGTCGCAGCAGGTGAGCTCACTGCCACTGCAGTTTTGGAAGAGAATCTGGCGGCAATCGACGCGCGCGAGAAGGAAGTACACGCGTTCAACTTGGTAACGGCAGATCGCGCTCGCGAACGCGCCGCCAGCATCGACGCAGACGTGAAGGCGGGCAGGAATGTGGGCCGTCTTGCCGGTGTCACCGTGGCGTTGAAAGACAACATGTGTACGCGAGGTGTTGAGACCACGTGTTCGTCGAAGATTCTCGAAGGCTGGAAACCTCCCTACGACGCAACGGTGGTGCGTCGTTTGGCCGATGCAGGTGCGGTGGTGGTGGGTAAGACCAATCTGGACGAGTTCGCCATGGGTTCAAGCACGGAGAATTCGGCGTTCGGACCAACTCGAAATCCTCTCGACACCTCGCGAGTGCCGGGTGGTTCGAGCGGTGGAAGTGCCGCGGCGGTTGCTGCGGGATTCTCCACGGTGTCGTTCGGTAGCGACACGGGTGGAAGCATTCGCCAGCCGGCTGCGCTCTGCGGTCTCGTTGGAGTCAAGCCGACGTACGGCATGGTGTCACGGCAGGGGTTGATCGCGTTCGGCAGCAGTTTGGATCAGATAGGACCATTCACTTCCACGGTGGCCGATGCGGCACTCCTGATGGAGGTGATTGCAGGTCACGATCCACTCGACTCCACATCGTTGCCACAACCTGCTCCGGCGTTGTCGTCGGTGTTGTCGCAGGGAGTAAAGGGAATGCGAATCGGGCGTATCACCGATATGCCCGAGGGCTCGTCTCCGGACGTGCTGGCTCGACTCGAAGCCGCTTTCGATGCACTTCGCCAGGCCGGAGCAAACGTGGTGGATGTGACGATGCCATCGATGTCGTACGGCCTCACCGCGTACTACCTGGTTGCGCCAGCCGAAGCCAGCAGCAACCTCGCGCGCTTCGACGGCGTGCGTTACGGCTTGCGTGTCGACGCCAAGGATCTGAACTCGATGTACGGCGACACGCGTGCCGCAGGCTTTGGTGACGAAGTGAAGCGGCGCATCATGTTGGGCACCTATGCACTGTCGGCCGGCTATTACGACGCCTATTACGGCAAGGCGTTGAAAGTGCGTCGCCTCATTGCCGATGATTTCGCCAAGGCATATCAGAGTTGCGACGTCATTCTGACGCCGACTTCGCCGACGGTGGCGTTCAAGTTCGGCGACAAGACGAGCAACCCGTTGGCCATGTATCTGTGTGACGTGTTCACGATTCCTACCAACCTTGCCGGGCATGCCGCCATGAGTGTGCCGTTTGGTACCGGCGAGTCAGGGTTGCCCGTCGGAGTGCAGGTTCTTGCACCTGCGCTGGGCGAAGCGCCGATGTTCCGTGTAGCTGCCGAACTGGAGCGTGCCGTATGAACGCCGCCACCAACGGCGCCGTCGTGAATCTGTCGAATGTCGTTGCGACCGCGGAGCAACTCGTCGACGGTTGGGAACTGGTGGTTGGTCTCGAAGTCCATGTGGAGCTTGCAACGAAGACCAAGTTGTTCAGCGCCAGTGCAAACCGTTTCGGCGACGAGCCCAACACGAACATCGACCCCGTCACACTTGGTCTTCCTGGTGCGCTACCGGTGCTCAACCGCCACGCGGTGGAGTTGGCGATGCGACTCGGGCTTGCGCTCAACTGTCGCGTGCAACCATGCACATTCCACCGCAAGAACTACTTTTATCCCGACCTCCCCAAGGCGTACCAGATAAGTCAGTACGACCAGCCGCTGAACGTGGACGGTTGGCTCATGTTGCCGGGCGACGTGCGCATCGGTGTCGAGCGCGCCCACTTGGAAGAGGACACGGGCAAGTCAACGCACTTTGGCGGAGCAGAGGGCCGAATTCAGGGCAGCGATTTTTCTCTCATCGACTTCAATCGCGCCGGCGTGCCGTTGGTGGAGATCGTGTCGCGCCCCGACATTCGCACCAGTGAGCAAGCCAAACAATACGTGAGCGAACTTCGTGCAATCCTCCTTGCCGTTGGTGCGAGCGACGCCAAGATGGAGGAAGGTTCGATGCGCTGCGACGTGAACGTGTCGGTGCACAAACCGGGTACACCGTTCGGCACCAGGTGCGAAATCAAGAACGTGAACTCCATTCGCTCGGTGGGTCGCGCCATCGACTATGAGGCTCGTCGACAGATCGATCTCATCAATAGCGGCGGTGTGGTGAAGCAACAAACGTTGCACTGGGACGACGCATCCGGACGGACCAACGTGTTGCGCACCAAGGAAGACGCAGACGACTATCGCTACTTCTTGGAACCCGACTTGGTGCCGCTCGTTCCCGATGCGGCATGGGTCGAGCAGGTTCGAGCCTCGCTACCGCCGTTGCCGGCTGCACGACGTGAGGCGCTTGCCGCGTTGACTGGTGCAGCAAAGGAGAGCGAAGCCGTTGCAGTGATCGTGGAGCGCGGTCAGGACGCCTACATCGGCGAGGTGGCAAAGGTTGGCGGTGATGCATCCCGTGCACTGGTGTACGTGCAACAGGCATTTGCCGACGAACCCGCAACTCCCCGAGTTCCTGCCGGCGACGTCGCAGCACTCAGCCTGATGGAAAAGAACTCCAAGATCACTTCCACTCAGGCCAAGACATTGCTCGCGGAGTTGGTGGCCAATGGCGGAGGCGATGTGATTGCCATGGCAAAAGCCAAGGGATTCGAGGCGATGGACACCGGCGCACTGGAGTTGCTCGTCGACCAGGCAATTGCGGCCGATCCTGACGCGTGGTCGAAGTTCAAGGCAGGCGAGCAGAAGGCGATGGGTGCCTTGGTTGGCTCCGTGATGAAGTTGTCGAAAGGCAAAGCCGACGGCAAGGCCGTGACTGCGTTGCTTCAGGCAAAAGCCAACGCCTGACCCGTCACTCGCAACGCGACCGTTGCGCCGACTGGCGGCAGCAGTCGAGCGTGGAGGCGGGAAATGACGACTTCGTTGCTGGGAAGTCGAACGTCGATCTCACCGTCGTGGCCATAGAAGCGTGAAGCGATCACTTCGCCACGTGGCGAGTGCGCAGTTGGTGCGTCGTCGAGCTCGATCTGTTCCGGGCGCAGCACGATGGTGACTTCGCCTTGGCGAGTCTGTGCCAACACGAGCTCGCCGAGCGCACATGTGGCAGTGGTGCCGTGTGCCGCACCACGTACGCGTACGGCTTCGCCCACGAACTCCGCGATACTGCGTGATGCCGGCGTGCGATAGAGATCAACCGGCGTTGCATGTTGTGCAATTCGATGTCCTAGCAGTACTGCAACCTCGTCTGCACATGACAAGGCTTCTTGTTGATCGTGGGTCACCCACAGTGCAGTCGCTTGTGACTGTCGCAACGCCGCAACGATTTCGGTTCTCACCGTCACGCGAAGTGAGGCGTCAAGCGATGCAAACGGCTCGTCGAGCAGCACGATTGCCGGCCGGGGCGCCAATGCTCGCGCGAGTGCCACTCGCTGCTGCATACCACCAGAGAGTTGGTCGGGTCGCCGCTCGGCGTTGCCCGCGAGATCGACGAGTTCCAGCATTTCTTGAACCCGGTTACGGGTTTCAACGGAACGTCGATGTTTCAAACCGAAAGCGATGTTGTCGGAGACACTCAGATGCGGAAACAAAGCACCTTCTTGCGGGACCAGACCCACCCCGCGACGCTCCGGCGCAACGAGCGAAACACCATCGTGGGCCACCACGTTGTCGTTGATGGTGACGGTGCCGCGTTGTGGAGTTTCGAATCCGCAGATGATGCGCAGGAGCGTGGTTTTGCCGACACCCGATGGGCCGAGCAGTGCGGTGATACTGCCGGGCTTCACCACGAGATTGACGTCGTTGAGTACGGCGACGTTGTCGTATCCGTGCGAGACACCGCGGAGTTCCAGTGCGGTGTTCACTTGACCACCTTCAGGACGGTGACCGTGGACAGGATGGCAGTTGGAAGCGCCGCCAACAACATCAGCGCCACAGCGTACGGACCGATCGACCCGAAATCGCTCACCGAGCTGTACTTCCAAATGCTGGTTGCAAGTGTGTCGAGTTCGGTGGGTCGCAGCAGCAACGTCGTGGGCAATTCCTTTACGGCACCAAGTACGGCGAGTGCACCTCCAGCTGCGATTCCGGGTAGTGCCAGTGGAATGGTGACTCGAAAGACGGTCATCATTCGCGAGGTACCGAGACTGCGCGACACGTCCTCAAAGGCCGTGCGTGATTGTTCGATGGAAGTTCGCACGGAGCCCACCACGAGTGGCAGGAAGATGATCATCTGGCCGAACACCAAGAGTGGAATCTCCTGGTACAACGGCCGGGCTAGCGAAATGCCGAAGTACACCACGGAGAGTGCAATCACCACGCCGGGTAGGGAGTGCGTTACGTACACCGCTCCCTCGGAGAAGGCACTGAGCGGTCCCTTGAATCGGGCAATGAGAATGCCGACGGGGAGAGCCAACAACACGGTGGCGACGCCGGTAAGTGCACCCACTCCGAATGATGCACCGATCGTGGACCACACTTCCGACCAGACCACGTCCTTACCGTTGCGCATCCAAGAGATTGCGCTGATGACGGGCACGCCGATACCCAAGCCGATGCTGCTCACCGCAATGAGCAATGCAGGAGCGACGAGGTTCAGGGATGACCGTCGGACGGTGGTTCGGATGGAGCCAGCGCCAACTCGTTGTGCCGTGCGACCGCGCGCTCGTCGCTCGACCATCATGAGGAGTAGCGCCACTGCAATCAATACCAAAGACAGTGTTGCGGCACGAGTCGGATCGAAGCCCGCGCGGTAGGCACCGTAAATCACCCAGGTGAATGTCTCGATGCGCATCGTGGCAACGGCGCCGAAGTCGCTCACCACGTAGAGCGCCACCAGCAACGCCCCAGCCCATATCGCGGGCGACACTTGTCGCAGCGTCACACGCATGAGTGCGCGAACGGGACTGGCTCCGAGTGATCGTGCGACATCGTCGAGTTGCGGATCGGTGTTGCGCAACATGGCTGCCACGGGCAGCATCACGTAGGGATACGACGCCAGAGTGAGCACGATGCTGGCTCCCCAAAACCCATTGAGTGACGGAATCCAGGTGATCCAAGCGAACGCGGAGAGGTACGAGGGGATCGCAAGTGGCATCGAGAGCAACATGAGCCACAGAGGCCGAAGCGGAATCGATGATCGCACGACCAGCCATGCATTGATCGTGCCCACGACTGCACAGGCGAGAGTGACCACCACCGTGAGTGCCAGACTTCGCACGACCAAGGTTGACGTACGAGAAACGAAGATTTCATCAAGTACGGACTGCACCCCGCGTTGCAGGCTCGTATCAACCAGATAGAGCAAAGGAACGAGCGCGACGACCACGGCAAGCAACGCCGGCACGGCAAGTGCGAACGGAGCTCGTAGCAATCGCGACATCGTCAGTTGCTCACCGCGTGAGCAAACCTACGTCTTCGAGCATTGCTTGAGTTGCCTCCAACGACTTCAGGTCGGCCAAGTTGATTGCCGGCGGATTGAGTTCTTCGAGAGTCGGCAATTCGGAGAATGCGCTCACTCCAGAAATCATCGGATATTCGAAGGTTCGTTCCACGAAGTACTTCTGGCCGGCAGGGGACAGGAGGTATCGAACAAAGGCGAGTGCGGCGTCGATGCGGTCACTCGAGGCCAGCACTGCAGCTCCTGCAACGTTGATGAGGCTTCCTGCGTCACCGTCCTTGAAGTAGTGGTTCTTGGTGACGACGTTTTCCTGCCCGACTGAAGCGATGAGCTCGTACAAGTAGTAGTGGTTGATGAGGCCCAACGACACCTCCCCGGAATTGACCGCATCGCGAACGACGCCATTCTTTTCATATGGAACGGGTTCGTTGGCGGCAAAACCATCGAGCCATGTTCGTGCGCCAGCTTCGCCGCGAGTGACTCGAAGTGCAGTGACGAACGATTGCCACGATGCATTGGACGGTGCGTAGCCGATTTTGCCCTTCCATCGTGGGTCGAGGACGTCATCCAGTGATGCCGGGGGAACTGCAACGAGATTTTGGTTGTACACCAATACCCGCGCGCGACCACTCGTTGCCACCCAGTTTCCCGTGTCGGATTGGAACGTTGGCACAACGAGGGAGGTGATGTCGTCAGGAAGTGCGGCGAAGAGTCCGGAGTCATCCACCGCACCGAGTGCACCGGCATCTTGGGAGAAGTACACGTCGGCAGGCGACTTGTCGCCCTCCGTCAGGATGAGCGCAGCCATTTCGCCGCTGTCTCCGTAGCGAACTTCCACCTCGATGCCGGTGTCGTTCGTAAATTGCTCGAAGAGCGGTGCCATGAGTGTTTCGTTGCGACCGCTGTAGATGGTGACGGTTTGACCACGGAGTTCCTGCCCCGTGGATTCTTCGGGAGTGAGAGATGTCGTCGAGGTGTCGCTGGTGGTTCCACCGCACGCTGCGAGCAGCAATGCTGCGCTCAGCATCGTTGCTCGCCGGATGTTGGATGCTGCTGATGTCATCGGAACTCTCCTCTTGCTGTTGTTAGGCTCTCCTGACAGACTGTTAGGGTAACCTAACAAATTCATTCATGCAAGTCCTCCTAGCGTGACCGTATGCCAGAGCCACGTTCCACTCGCGTTGATGTGAAACCCCGCAGCCGCGATGTCACCGACGGTCTGCAAAAAGCGGCCTCCCGTGCCATGCTGCGTGCGGTCGGCCTCGGCGACGGCGACTGGGAAAAACCGCAAATCGGTATTGCATCGGCGTGGAACGAAGTCACTCCGTGCAACGTGTCGCTCCGACGCCTCGCCGAGCAATCCAAGTTGGGTGTTCGAGCCGCGGGCGGTGTCGCGCTGGAGTTCGGCACCATCACGGTGAGCGATGGCATCAGCATGGGCCATGAGGGTATGCGTGCATCACTGGTGAGCCGCGAGGTGATCACCGACAGCGTGGAAACGGTGGTGCATGCGGAACGCTTCGATGGATTCGTCGGGCTCGCCGGTTGCGACAAGAGCATTCCTGCGATGTTGATGGCTGCAGCGCGGCTCAATTTGCCGAGTGTGTTCGTGTACAACGGCTCGATCCTGCCCGGTGTCCACAAGGGAAAGAACATCGATATCACCACGGTGTTCGAGGCGGTGGGTGCGTGCGCTGCGGGCACGATGACACGCGACGAAGTGGATGAGATCGAACGCGCCGCTTGCCCAGGCGAAGGGGCGTGCGGCGGCATGTTTACCGCCAACACCATGTCGAGCATCGCCGAAGCACTCGGCATGAGTCTGTTGGGCACCGCCTCGCCACCAGCGATCGATGCCCGTCGTGATGCTGACGCACGTCGAGCAGGTGAAGCGGTGGTCAACCTCTTGCGACTCGGTATCTACCCGCGGGACATCATGACCAAGAAGGCATTCGAAAATGCGATTGCCGTCCTGAACGCCCTCGGCGGGAGCACCAACGCAGTGCTGCATCTGCTCGCTCTCGCCAACGAGGCCGGCGTGACGCTGTCGCTCGATGACTTCAACCGAATCGCGGCAAAGGTGCCACACATCGCCGACACAAAACCCGGTGGTAAGTACCACATGACGGACATCGATCGCATCGGTGGTGTCCCGGTGGTGCTGAAGCATCTGTTGGACGAGGGTTTGTTGCACGGCGATGTGCTCACTTGCACGGGCAAGACCATGGCAGAGAGCCTCGCTGATCTCAATCCGCCGGCACCCGACAACGACGTCGTGCGTACGGTGAGCAATCCGATCCACGCAGAAGGTGGAATCAACATCTTGAGCGGCTCACTCGCCCCCAAGGGCTCCGTGGTGAAGGTGGCTGGACTCTCCAAGAACCAGATGACGTTCGATGGCGTGGCGCGGGTGTTCGACGGTGAAGACGGCGCGATGGCAGCCATCATGGCTGGTGAGATCACGCCGGGCACCGTGTTGGTGATTCGTTACGAGGGTCCCAAGGGTGGACCGGGAATGCGTGAGATGCTCGCCATCACGGGCGCGCTCAAGGGCGCGGGCCGCGGCGCAGATTGTGCGCTCATCACCGATGGGCGATTCAGCGGTGGTACGTGGGGTTTCTGTATCGGACACGTGGCGCCCGAGGCAACCGACGGCGGACCGATTGCGTTCGTTCGCGATGGTGATCGCATTCGTATCGACGTTCCAAACAAGAAACTGGATCTTCTCGTGGACGACGCGACGATGGCGGAGCGCGGTCGTGGATGGGCGCCGAACCCGCCGCGCTACACCAGTGGAGTGCTCGCAAAATTTGCCAAGCTCGTGCAGGGTGCAGAAACCGGCGCCATCACCAACATCATTGCCTGATACCCGGGACAACCCAATTGCAGGTGTTGCTTGCTGCTGTCGACCGTTGATCGGACGGCGACGGAGGCCTGGCTGTGAGGTTTCTCGCGATCGGTTAGCGCGAGGGGCGAGTCGGGCGTTTTTGCAGGCGGGTGCCAACCAGTAGCAAGCCCAGTACGAGTGTGGTGACGATCACGAATGGCGTCGCGATGCCGTCTCCGAATACGAACCGACGGATTCCCAAACCCACACCCGTGGTAACGATCCAGAGCACGACACCCGTGGACAACGTGCGTGGTGAACGCCACGCTTTGGCACCGACCCATGCACCAAGCAGCGCAATCAGGAATGGAGCAGCGGTGCGCAGTGTGCCAACTGCATCGGTGGTTTCATTGTGGTTGCGTCGCCCAACGATGACGAAGATCACCACGCAGATGACGTCGAGGATGAACCGCAGCGTGGCGGCGCGCCGCGCCGGTGTCATGCTTGTGTTACCGATTGCCGTACGAGCTTCATCGCTCAGACTTCGTCGTAGTACTCGCGGCCGAGATGGGTGATCTGCTCTTCGCCCATCATCCAACGAAGCGTGTTCTTCAACTTGGTGAGCTGAATGAACAAGTCATGCTCGGGATAGAGACCCTCGGCAACTTGCGGACTCTTGTAATAGAACGACAGCCACTCCTGAATGCCGCCCAGTCCGGCTCGCTGCGCGAGGTCGGAGAACAGTACGAGATCCAGTGCGAGCGGTGCAGCCAGGATGGAGTCACGGCACAAGAAGTCGATCTTGATTTGCATCGGATAGCCGAGCCAACCGAAGATGTCGATGTTGTCCCAGCCCTCCTTGTTGTCACCACGTGGCGGGTAGTAGTTGATTCGCACCTTGTGGAAGACGTTGCCGTAGAGCTCCGGATACTTCTCGGGCTGGAGGATGTTCTCCAACACTCCGAGCTTCGACTCTTCCTTGGTCTTGAAGTTCTCGGGATCGTCGAGCACTTCGCCGTCGCGGTTGCCGAGAATGTTGGTGGAGTACCACCCGGACAGTCCGAGCATGCGAGCCTTCAACATCGGAGCGATGACGGTCTTCACCATCGTCTGACCCGTCTTGAAGTCCTTGCCGCTGATGGCAACGCCACGCTTGGTGGCAAGGTCGCGCAGGACCGGTGTGTCGACCGCCAGGTTGGGTGCGCCATTGGCAAACGGGATGCCCTCGAGGATCGCCGCGTACGCGTACAGCATCGACGGCGCGATGGTGGGGTCGTTGGCGTCGATTGCCTTTTCGAAACTTTCCAGGTCGAGGTGTGCAGGACCCGGCTCGATGAACTTCTCCGTGGAAGCACACCAGATCATCACCATTCGGTCGACCTTCTTCTCATCGCGGAAGCGATAGATGTCCTCACGAATGGTGTTGAGCATCGCCCGCTTGTTGACGGTGCCGAGAGTGTTGTCGGCGCTGATGTTCTTCACGTACTCGCGGTCGAATGCCGCCTTCATCGGACGAATGGCGCGCAAGGTGTCGGAGATGGCTTCGATGTGTCGCGGACCCTCGAGCACGCCGGCGCGCTGTGCGGCAACGTAGGCGTCATCCGGGAATGGATCCCATGCGCCCCACTCGATGTCCTCCAGTTTGGCCAGTGGCACGAAATCCTTGATCAACGGCGAGCGGTTGTCGGTGCGCTTGCCGAGACGAATCGTGCCCATTTGGGCGAGTGACCCGATCGGCGCAGCCATGCCGCGTTTGGCGAGTTCGACACCTGCGATGAGCGTGCTCGAGACTGCACCAAGACCCACGGTGAGGACACCCAACTTGCCCGTTGCTGGGGCAATCTTTCGGGGTGAAGCAGAGGAAGATGGTGACATTGTTGCTCCTTCGCGCGATGGCGCGGCCTTCCAAGCCTATGCGCGTCGTCGCAATAGCGTGACGGTGATGACCGACGTCAAACGCACGGCAGATGGGGCGCTGTTGTTGGATGGCAACGTGCTGCGTGACCGCATCGTTGCCGATGTGGCGCGTGACGTGGCAGACCTGTCGAGCATTCCCTGCCTGGCAACCGTGTTGATCGGCGATGATGGCCCGTCGAAGGTGTACGTTCGGAACAAGC
>Ga0208361_1000009_pt1 | contig 86829 bp, 74 predicted proteins | sample LakMenEpi05Aug10_FD_150670 | JGI IMG/M metagenome (GOLD analysis project Ga0208361, IMG submission 150670) | Freshwater microbial communities from Lake Mendota, WI - 05AUG2010 deep hole epilimnion (SPAdes) | ecosystem: Environmental > Aquatic > Freshwater > Lake > Epilimnion/Euphotic zone ... | reverse complement strand
CAAGAACTACATCCGGCCGCGCACCAACCGCGACCACCGCCCCAGCGCCGCCAGCAAGCTGGGCCTTCTACCCAGACGCCTCAGCATGGCCGAAGCGATCGCCTGGAAAGGACGTTTTTCGCTTGGGGCCTAGGATATCGCAATCCGGGTCGATGTCCCCGGATGGGGAGCAGTATCCCTATTCTTCCTCTTCGCTCGCCCGACCCGCGATTTCCTCGGGCGTCAGCGTTCGAATCGACTTGACGGTCAACTGGAAAGTCACCGTCTTGCCGGCGTGGGGGTGGTTGGCGTTGAGCGTGATCGCGTCCGGCGCGATCTCCTCCACCCGCATCCGCAGGCTCCCCGACCCCTGCCCCTCGTCACCCTGCACTTCGACCGTGACCCAGTCGCCCGGCACGATCTCCGCATCCTCCGGAAACGAGTCGCGCGGGAGGGCGACGATGCCCTCGGGGTTGAACTCCCCGTAAGCATCCTCGGGGGCGAGCGTGATCGCGATCTCATCGCCGATCTGGTGCCCCTCCAGCGCGGCTTCCAGCTTGGGCGGGATCTCCTCGTGCCCGTGCAGGTACGTCATCGGCGCGTCGTCCTGCGAGCTTTCGATCAGCTCGCCGTCCGCATCGCGCATCTCGTACTCCAGTTCGACGAGGCAATCCTTGTGGATCTTCAACAGGCTGGGCTCTCAGTGCGTGACGGGCTGGGGGGGAAGTGCGGCGGGCGTCGCCGCGACCGCGGGTGCAGGCTCGATGGCTGCGTGCGAGCCGTTCTCCGAACGGCCGCTCCGCTCGCGCACGAGGTAGGTGTAACCGTGCAGACCGGCCTCGTAGCGCGCGTAGAGCTTGGCCGACTCCTCGAAGCTGATCCGGCCTTCTTCCAGCGAGTTCTCGACCGAGCGGCGCAGGTTGTTGAGCAGGTCGGTTTCGAAGTACTCGACATACTCGAGCACGTCCTGCACCCGCTCGCCGCGCAGCACATGCGTCAGGCGCGGCTTGCCCTGTTCGTCGGCGTCCACGTGCACCACGTTGGTGTCGCCGAATAGGTTGTGCATGTCGCCGAGGATCTCCTGGTAGGCGCCCACGAGGAAGAACCCGAGGTAGTAGGGCTCATCCTTCTTGAGCGGATGCAGCTCCAGCGTGCGCTTGACGTCGCGCAGGTCGATGAAGCGATCCACCTTGCCGTCGGAGTCGCAGGTGATGTCGGCAAGGATGCCGCGCCGCGTCGGCTGCTCGAGGTGGCGGTGCAGCGGCATGATCGGGAACAGCTGATGGATGGCCCACGAGTCGGGAACCGACTGGAACAGCGAGAAGTTGAGGAAGTAGGTGTCCGCCATGTCCCGCTCGAGGTTGGCGAGGTCATCGGGGACGTATTCCATCGTGCGCGTGATGCGCAGGATCTTCTCGCAGGTGCGCCAAAAGAATTCCTCGACGCGCGCGCGCTCGCGCATGCCGATCTGGCCGACGTTGAACAGCACCATGGCCTCGTCGCGCAGCTGCACGGCGTCGTGGTAGCTCTCTTGGTGGTTCTTGGCCGTGACGTTGTCGCAGACGTTCGCCAGATGGTGCACCACCTCGTGCTCCTCTTCGCGCGCGCCGCTGGGGATGCCGACGGAGCTGAAGTCGGAGGTGCCCAGCACTTCGGTCACCAGCACGGCATGGTGGGCGGTCAGGGCGCGTCCGGATTCGGTGATGATCGCAGGCTGGGCGATCTCCGCGTCCGAGCAGGCTTGCGCGAGGTGGTAGACCACGTCATTGGCGTATTCCTGCAGCGAATAGTTCATCGACGATTCGAAGGAGGTCGACGAACCGTCGTAGTCGACGCCCAGGCCGCCGCCGACGTCGAACCACTTGATTTTGCATCCCATGCGGGTCAGCGAGACCAGCGTGTAGGTCGCTTCCCGCAGCGCGTTCTTGAGCGAGCGGATTTCGGGGATCTGCGAGCCGAGGTGGAAGTGCAGGAGCTCCAGGCAGTCGAGCATGCCTTCCTTCTCCAGCGTCTCGACCATCATCACGATCTCGCGCGTGGTCAGGCCGAACTTGGAGCGGTCGCCGCCCGATTCCTGCCAGCGGCCCGCGCCCTTGCCCGAGAGCTTGGAGCGCAGTCCCATGCGCGGGCGGATGCCCAGCGCCTTGGAGACGCGCAGGATCGTCTCGATCTCGCTGAACTTCTCGACGACGATGATCGGCGTGATGCCGAGCTTGGTCGAGAGCAGCGCCATCTCGATGTACTCATCGTCCTTGTAGCCGTTGCAGATCATCAGCGATCCGCGGCCGGCCATCAGTGCCACCACGGCGATCAGCTCAGGCTTGGAGCCGGCCTCGAGTCCCATCGAGTGGTGAGCGCCCTCGGACAGGAGTGCTTCGACCACATGGCGCTCCTGATTGACCTTGATCGGGAACACGCCGCGGTAGGGGGCCTCGTAGTTGAACTCCTTGCGCGCGTTGTTGAAGGCTTCGTTCATCGCGCGAACGCGCGAGCGCAGAATGCCGTCAAAGCGCATCAGGATCGGGGTCGAGACGCCGCGCCGCAGGATCTGGCCCAGCAGCTCCGCCATGTCGATCCCCGGACGATCGGGCCGATCGGGACCATCGGGTCGCACCTCCACGTTGCCTTTGTCGTTGATCTGGAAGAATCCCAGACCCCACTTGGAGATGTTGAAGAGAGTTTCGCTGTCGAGGTGGGTCCACCTGGCCATCGATGGGCGTGATCCGTGCTGTAAGGAGGCGGGACGGGGAGGGTGACGAAGTCGCAGATGATAGCGATTGCGCTAAGGCGCAGAGCCGCGGAGCACCAAAAATTGTTCCCGTCCGCAAAGAAAAACACGCCGGAGCAGGAACTCCGGCGTGCGCGGTGGGACGGTGAGCGCGGTCGGGCGCTGCGCTGGCTTCAGCGCAGCATCCGCACCTGAACTCGAATCTCCTGGGAGCCGACGATGCCGCCCCGAATGCCGTGGATGCGCTCGATTTCCCAGCGCATCTGCAAGTCGGCGCCGGTCTGTGCCGTGAACTGCTCCATCTGGTGGAGCGCGTCGTCGATCGCGGCCTGCATGTCGCCGTCCACGGAGCGGCCCTCGAAGACCGGGCCCGTCTCCGCCGGAACCAGGCCGCGCGCCTTCTGGGTTGCGGGGGTCAGTTCGGGGGCCGCGAAGGCCAGAGGGGCCAGAAGCAGGGGGAGTACAAGGGTCCAGCGGGGGAGTTTCATGGCGGTCGCTTTCTGCCGCGCGAGTTGAAGGGTCGGGTCGGGGATCGCGCGACGAAGTCTGGAAGCGAAAAAGGACGTGCCTTCCGAACGCGAGTCCGCCGCGATGGTCCTCACTCCCTGCGCAGCGCTTCGAGCCTCGCCAGCAGGGCGGGCGCGGAGTCCATGCTCATCCAGCCGCGCCGCTCCTCCTCGGCCACCAGCCCGCCTGCAGTCCAGAAGGCCAGCAACTGCTTGATCCGCCCGGCCACCCCGACCTCCCGCATGGCGTAGCGCTCATGCAGGGCCGCGGCGTACTCCACAAGGAATCCGGCGGCCTCGGCGCGCGTCGCATCACGTCCCGAGAAGATCCAAGGATTGCCCAGCGCGGCCCGGCCCACCATGGCGTAGCGCGCGCCGGTTTCTTGGCGCATGCGCTCCAGATCGGCATGCGTGCGCACGCTGCCGTTGCCGCAGACCGGGATGCGCACCGCGGCCACGGCGCGCGCGATCCGGCCCCAATCGACCGCTTCGCAGTAACCCTCGGCCCGCGTCCGGCAGTGCACGGTCAGCATCGCGGCGCCCCCCTCCTCGGCAGCCCGGGCCAACTCCTCCAGCAGGCTCGTGTCATCGTAGCCCGCGCGGATCTTGGCGGTGACGGGGGCCTCGCCGACGGCCGCCACGCAGGCCGCGACGAGTTGTTCCACGCGCCGGGGCTCGCGCAGCAGCGCGGAGCCGGCGCAGCTCTGGAGAGCCCCCTTGGCCGGACAGCCGAAATTGAGGTCCACCAGCGGCGCACCGACCTCGATGGCCCGCGCCGCGCTGACAGCGACCTGCTCAGGCTCGGAGCCCATCAGCTGCAGGCCGACGGGCGCCGCGAATCGGCGCGGGCCGAGATGCTCGCGCAGCGTTCGGCGCGGCAGGGGAATCTGGATCACGCGCGCGAACTCCGTGAAGGCGCCGCCCAGACGCTCGGGGGGATTGCGGGCAAGGACCAGATCGCGAAAGCAAGGCTCCGTCACGCCCTCCATCGGTGCGAGCAGGTTGGGCGCGGTGAATGGCAGCGAAGCGGGCATTGGAAGCCGTCGAGATTATCAGGAGCACTGCGAAGCCGCCCCAGCTTGCGCTAGCATGAAACCTGATGTCCCTGCGCGGCTCCCTGCTCCTGATCGTCGTGGCCAGCCTGTTGTCGCTGCTGGCCTGGCTGTGGTTCCTTTCGGGCCCGGCTCCCGCCCCCGTGCTGCCGGAGCCGCCGGTCAGCGAGCAGCCCGCCGAGCACCCGCCGGAGCCACCCGCCGAGCCGGAGTACTTCTCGCCGACCGAGGAGGATGCCCGCACGCCGGCGGACCTCTCCTTCGACCCGCTGCTGCCGCGCAGCGGGCCGCGCGCGCCGCTGGCGCCCGTTCCCGAGGGTCTGGTGACGTTGAGCGGCATCCTGATCGACTCGTTCGACAAGCGGCCGCTCGCCGATTTCCGCTTGGACTTTGAGGTGCTGGGGCAGGAGGAGAAGCTGCCGATCCTGCGCGTCACCACGGACGCGCAGGGCAAGTTCTCCGCGCCCGGTAGCATTCCTGTCGCACGCGTGCTGGCGAGCTTCCTCGACACCGAAGCGCGCAAGCGCAATCCGCCGCCGTGGACGCTCGAGCCGCACATGCTCGGCAAGCCGCTCTCGCTGTCGATCGCCACTGGCCCGACCTTTCAGTTCTCCGTGCTGCCGGAGAGCGTCGCCGAGGCAGGCGGCATCGAGGCGCGCATCCGGGCCGGCTCCACGCGCACCAAGGACAACCACGCCAGCGAATGGCTGCCGCTGCGCGAGGGCAACCCGCCGTGGGTGCGCTTCGGGCCGATTCCCGTGTCCTGCGACAAGCCCGAGCGCCTCGAGGTGCGCACCCGCGACGGCCTGTGGGAGGCCTCGATGCCTGCCCCGCGCGTGCGCGGCTTCGAGCCCGAGGTGCAGGGCATCACATTGGAGGCACGCGCCCGCATCGAAGGCCGCGTGCTCGATTCCGCCGGCCAGCCGGTCGATGGCATGGATCTGGTGCTGACAGGCCTGATGGCTTCGGGCCTCAGCTTCACGCGCGAGACCAAGAGCGACGCGGAGGGCCGCTATCGCTTCGCTCACCTGCAGGGCTGTCAGGCCACGATCCAGACGCGTTCGCTGCGCTACGAACCCTGGCAGAAGTCGGTGCCCGTCGTCGTGGGCAACAGCTACCCGCTCGACATCACCGTGGGCATGCGTCGGATCGCCGGGCCGATTCGGGTGCGCGTGGAGAGCGAGAGCGGCAGCTACGAGCCGCGCTTCACGCTGCGATTGACGGCGGAGCGGCCGGATGACGGCAGCCTGCGCGAGGGCTCCGAGCGCAGCAGCGTGGGTCAGTGGAAGACGGTGGATGGGCGCCAGGTCGCGATCGTTGAATTCCCCGAGCTGCCTGTCGATACCTATCGCCTCAACGTCGAGAAGCAGGACTGGTTCCAGTGGGAGCCCTCGGTCCAGCGACTCCAACCGCCCCGCGAGGACGCGCGCATCCTGATTCTCGACTCGATTCCGCACAGCGATCTCGCAGTGCGCGCGATCGATCGGCTCAGCGGACAGATCGTCGTGCGCGGCTCGCTGACCGTGGAATACGCCGGCGGCAAACCGGCCGTGCGCCAATACGGCGACAACATCACCGAGGTGCTGGTGCGCGATTTCCCGATCGAGCGCACGCTGCTGTGGCGCCTGGATGTGCCCGGCTATGCTCCCGCGATCGGCTCGGAGCGCGCTTTCAACATCGAGGAACAGTGGAAGGGGCGCGCGACGCGCGTCGCCGAAATCGAGCTCTCGCAGGGCCACGGCGAGGTGTACCGATTCCAGGCGGAACAAAACCGCCGCAAACGCCCTGCCGCGGGCGTGATCGTCTGGTACGACGGTCGCCAGGTGGGCACGAGTGACGAGCAGGGCGTGTGTCTCGTCAGCGTTCCGCTGGCCCCCCGGCTGATCCAGTACTCCTGCGCGGCCTACGGCTATCCTGAGCCCGTGCCGCTCAACGGCACGCGCAAGGATCGTTTCAACGAAGTGGTGATTCCGGTCAAGACCAAGGGCAGGCGATGATGAGCGCAGAACTGCATTCCCAAAGCCGCGAGCCTGGCGCGTGGAGACGTTTTGAGGCCGTGCGCAGCTCCCAGGCGCTCGAGCGCATCCGGACGCACGTGCAGCGCACCAGACTCGAGCGGCTCGCCTGCGGCGATTCGCGTGTGGAGTTGCGGGCCAAGCTCGAAAACACGCAGGCCACCGGCTCATTCAAGGCGCGCGGTGCGTGGAACCAGATCGCGCAGCTGACGCCTGCGCAACGCGCCAGCGGCGTGGTCTGCGCCAGCTCGGGCAACCACGGTCAGGCGGTGGCCTGGGTCGCCCGCGAGGCGGGTGTGCGCGCCACGATCGTGATGCCCGCCAATGCCTACGCCAACAAGATCGCGGCCTGCCGCGAACACGGCGCGGAGGTCGTGCTGATGCCCACGCGCGTCGCGGCCGATGAAGAGGTGGCGCGTCGTGTCGCCAAGGGTGCGGTGCTGGTCCATCCCTACGACGCGGAGCGCACGCTGGAGGGCGCCGGAACGGTCGGGCTGGAGATCGCGCGCGAGTGGCCGGAGGTCGAAGTGCTGCTGATCTGCGTCGGCGGCGGCGGGCTGGCGGCGGGCTCTTCGCTGGCCGTGCGCCAGGAATTGGGCGATGCAGTGCGCATCTTCGGCGTCGAGCCCCAGGGCGCACCCACCCTGACTCAGGGGCTCGCCGCGGGGGCGCCGGTGCATCCGCCGATCACCAGCAAGGTGCAGGGCCTGACGCCCTCTTATTCGGGCCGGATCAACATCGAGATCGCCGCCACGACGCTGGATGGAACGATTCTGCTGCCTGACGAGTGGATCTACGCCGGCCAAAAGGATCTGGTGCGCATGGGGCACAAGGTCGAGCCCGCGGGAGCGGCGGCCTACGCTGCGGCGGCTTCGCGCTCGCTGCCCGAGGAGCTTTACCGCGGCCGATCGAGCGCGCATCCCCTGCGCGTGGCGGTGACGATCTCCGGAGGCAACCCCGATCCGGCTCAGTACGAGGCCCTGCTGGCGGAGCTCGCTCGCGAAGGGCACGCCTGAGATGAAGCGTATCGTGCTGATGCGGCCCACGGGGCCGCGCAATGTCGGCATGGTCGCGCGTGTGGCGCTCAACTTCGGTCCCTGCGAGCTGCGCATCGTCGCACCCACCCGCAAGTGCGTGCTCGTGCACCCGGACTTCGAGCAGATGGCGCACGGCGTGGAGGGCATCGACCAGCTGTGCGTGGTGGTGCCGGATCTCGCCAGCGCGCTGGAGGGTTGCACGCATGTGGTCGGGTTCACCGGGCGCACGCACGACGATCGCCTGCGGCGCGACTGGCGCGAGTACCAGCCCGAACTCGCCACGCGCGCCAGCGATCCCGAGGAAACGGTCGCACTGGTCTTCGGCAACGAGGCGATGGGCCTGGAGACCGTCGACGTCGCGCGCTGTCATGAGCTCGTGCACATCCGCACTTCGGGCGAACACGTGTCGCTCAATCTGGCGATGACGGTCGGCATCGTGCTCTCGGGGCTTTACACCGACCGCGGCTGGCGAGAGCGCGAGCGCGGCTTTCGTCCGATCCGCAGCGAGGCGCGCGAATACCTCGTGGCGAATCTCAAGCACGTCTTCGGCGACAAGGTTGCGAAGACCCCGGCGGCGCGGCGCGACATTCTGGCCTCGATCGAGCGCGTCTTCACCAAGGCGCCGCTGGAGGATCGGGATGCACGGGCTTGGCACCTGATGCTGCGCGCTCTGGGCAGCACGCTGAGCCCCAAGGACCTCGGCTTGCCTCCGGCAGCCCCCAATGCCCGCCGGCAGGAGCTGCTCGACGCCCGCAAGCTCAAGGAAACGGATCCCGAGGCTGGCGAAAGCTGAGGAATCCCTGCAACCTTGCCGGCCCCCCGGGCGAAGACCCCTTTCAGCACTTCGACCATGGTTCGCTTAGACCGCATCTACACCAAAGCCGGCGACGAGGGCCTCACCAGCCTCGGCGACGGCGAACGCGTGCCCAAACACCACCTGCGGGTCGCCTCCTACGGCACCGTGGACGAGCTGTCGTCCTTTCTGGGCCTGGCGGTCTCCCTGGGCGTGCCCGAACCCCATCGCGCGTCGATCATCGAGATCCAGAACGACCTTTTCGACGTGGGCGCCGATCTGTGCGTGCCCGGCGAAGCTGGGGCGCGGCTGCGCATCACGGTGGTCTACACCCAGAAGCTCGAAGAGCTGATCGACCGCGAGAACGCCCGACTTCAGCCGCTCAAGTCCTTCATTCTGCCCGGTGGCCGGCCGGCCGCTGCTTGGATGCACGTCGCGCGCAATGTCTGTCGCCGTGCCGAGCGTCTGGTCACGGAACTCAGCGCCCTCCCCGAGGAAGCGGGACGGGTCAATCCAGAGGTGCTTCGCTACCTCAACCGGCTCTCGGACCTGTTGTTCGTGCTCGGTCGCGTGCTCAACGACGAGGGCCGAGCCGACGTGCTGTGGCAGCCCGGCAAGCGCCTGAGTTAGCCAGGAGACTGCTCCCCTAGCGGGGACCGAATCGATTGTGGGGAAGCGGATTTCCCTCGCGAGCGATTCCAGGCCGGCCCGTCTTCACGGCTGAGGAAGAGCTTCTCTTCCCAGACCTTCCATCGCGACTTCCGGCACCACAGCCTGATCCCCATGATGGGATTGTCGATCCGCTGATCTCGATGGTCTCGCCCAGCCCCAGAACTCGCCGAGTGCGGCTCTTGGGTCCGCACTTTCAGAAAGTCCGCGAGCGCGTGCTCGCCAAGAACGAGAAGCCACTCGGCGGCAACGGGCACCTGACCTTGGAAGCGCTTGGGACCCTCGAGCGAAACCGCATCAAGAATCCGCTCGCCATGGCGGTCCTGCTCTAGGCGCGCAGCCGCTTCTGCGTCCGCAGGGAACGGTCCTCATGCCGGAAGCGATCGGATCAAAAGACGGGCTTGTGTGGGATCCCAGGAAACTTTCACCACGGGCCCTTCTCCCTGCAAGCGCGGCAGTCTCTCAGCGCGGCTCCGGATCGGTCGTGTCTTCCGAGCCGAAATCGGGCGGCGGGGGCGGGGGAGCGGGCGGGTTGGCCGCCAAGTGGCGCACGAGCGGATCGAGATCCTGACTCGCCAGAGAGCGCAGTCGCGGATGCTCGGCCTTCCAACCCAGCTTGCCCAGCGCGCGAACGCACTCGCGCCGCACGATCGCGTGGGGACTGTCGAGCAGCTGCTCGATCCTTGCCAGCAGTTCCGCACGCCCGCACTCGCCGGCGGCGAACACCCCCGTCGCCGAGGTCCAAGGGTCGGGATCCGCGATCACGGACCAGGGAGCCAGCTCAGGGCCGAGTTCCATGCGCTGCAGGCCGCGCAGTCCGTGGTATGCGGCTTCGCGCCGCAGCAGCGCGTCCTCGCTGACCAGCGCTGCCCGGATCGCAGCCGGATCGTCGATGGCTGCGCCATCGAGTACAGGCAGCCGCGGACGCGCAGCCGGAACCAGCCGATGGGAGGCATCGGCAGGGTCGAGCAGGTTGCCGGCGCGCGGATCGAACCAGAAGGTCCACTGGCCGAGCCGCACCAGCGGGGGCGCGATCGACACCGTTCCCTCGGCGACAGCTGCGGGAGCCGTGGGGCGGTCCCAGCGCGTCATTTCCTCGGCTCGAAAGTGCAGCTCCGCGTCTGTCTGACGGAATTCAAGGATCCAGCCCTCGCGCTCGTCTCGCCATGGACCGGCGAGCAGTTGGGCGCGGATCGGGGCGCTGTCGCCCTTGGCGCTGTCGGCGAGTTGCGAAAGCGCGGACTCGCGCGTCGAGCCCCCGGCGAGGAGCAGACCGCTGCGGGTGAGGAACAGTGTGCTTGTGCTCAAGCTGCCCAGCTGTTCGCGACGGCACACAAGCACGCTCTCCGGCGAGCTCGTCTGGCGCAGCGCGAGCAACTGGGGACTGTCCCACGCCATGTCCGTGCACAGCAGCGTCCACTGCTGGATGCCCCGCTCGCTCCAACGCGCGTCCAGCGGAAGAACCGGTCGAGTCGACAGTTCCTCCAGCGTGCGCACTTCGAGCACCATCGCGCGGCCCGCGAGCAGAGGCTCCAGGGGCAGGCGCAGCTCGCCGCGGAGATCTCCGAAGCTCGACAGCTCGAGGCCAAGCCCCAGCGAGAACCACAGTAGCATCACTCAGCCCTTCTCCGGACGAGCTTCTTCCTGTGCCTTGCGCAGCTTCATCATCTGCGCTTTGAGCTGTTCGAGCTGCTTGCGCAGTTCTTCGAGCATCGGTCGTGGGTCCTCCGGCTGCCGATCCATGGCGGCCGGCTGCCGGTCGCGACGGCGCACTTGGCGGGTTTCCACGCGCTCTTCGCGTTCGGCTCGCTCTTGGCGGCCCATCGTCGAGCCCTGATGCTCGTCGAAGCGACGCATCAGCTCGTTGAGCCGCTGCTCCATGCGATCGACGCGACCGAGCCATTCCCTTGCCATGGGCTCGCCGTAGTTGGGCATGCCCATCGGCGGCTGCCCGCGATGATCCTGCGGCCCGCGATGATCCTGCTGCCCGCGATGATCCTGCTGCCCGCGATGATCCTGCTGCCCGCGATGATCCTGCGGCCCGCGATGATCCTGCGGCCCGCGATGATCCTGCTGCCCGCGATGATCCTGCGGCCCGAAAGGTGGCTGCTGCCCGCAGGCCCGCTGGTGCGCGTGCTTGCAGCACGGAGGTTGGCCTTGTGAGCGCGGCGAGCACAGACAGGAGCCCAGTGCCAGCAGGGAAAGGAGCGCGACGGATCGGAGAACGCCTTGCATGGTCCTTGCAGGATACCCGCAGATTCCAGCCGTTGGTACAACACCGCACATGAACGTACGTTGCGCGCCCCTGCTGCTGCTCGCCGCCTGCACGAGCCTCAAGCACTCGATTCTGGAGCCCGAAGTACGTCCGCGAGGACCGCTTCCGACGCGTGTGCAGCATCCGATGAAGCTCAACGTGCTCGCTTTCCGCCCTCGCCAGCCCGAGGTGCTCGAAGTCGGCCGGCACCGCATCGAGGCCCAGAGCGCGTACACGAGCATCTTCGAGAATGGGACCGGGGTCGGCGAGCGGGTCGTGCTCGACGGCGAGTTGTGGACCAACCGTCTCAGCTGGCGCCATGGCCTGGGAGCCTCGACCGACATCGAGGTCGAGCTGGGCCTGCTGTACGCTTCGAGCGGCTTTCTCGACGGCTTCATCGAGGGCTGGCATGACATGTTCGCGCTCCCTGGCGGCGGATACGACGAGCGACCGCGCTACGCCTACGAAATGAGCGTCGAGAAGAACGGCAACGAAGCCTATGCGCTGGAGAGCGACACAATGGGCCTGCTCGATCTGCCCGTGATCGTGACGCACGAGCTGCGCGAAGCCGTCGACGAGCGCATCGGTCTGGCGCTGCGAGCGGGAATCGAACTGCCGACGGGCAGCGAATCGCGCGGCTTCGGCAACGGCCGGGTCGATTGGGGACTCGCCGTTTCCGCCGGGCAGAGTCTCGGCCGCTGGAGCTGGACTCTCGGCCTCGATTGGGTCGAGGCCGGCCGCAGCGAGCGCTTCGCGAACTCCGGAGTCGAGTATGCGGCCGACTGGGGGGCTCATCTGGGCGCGGAGTATCGCTGGAATGCACAGCTCTCGATCCTGAGCGCGATCAGTTTCGACTCGCGGCTCTCGCACGACATCGAGATCAAGGAACTCGACAACCCGATGCTGATGCTGGATCTCGGAGTGGGTTTTGACGCGCCCGGCGGTTCGCGCTGGCACCTGGGCTTCAGCGAGGATCTCATCGCCGAATCCGGACCCGATTTCGGGGTCTTTCTGGGCTGGAGCGCGGGCTTCTAGCGATCTGGGTGCGTGCCGGTGCGCTCGAGGAAGGCCTCGACCTCGGCAAAACGCTGCTCGGCATCCTCTTCGCCCAGTGCGATCAGGCGCTGCAGGTAGTCCTGCTGAAACATGATCAGCGAGAGCAGGTCATTTGAGCGTGTTTCCTTCGTTCCCAGGCCGCGCGTCATGAAGCGCAGCGCAGCGGGCAGGCGCGCTTCGTACTCATTGGCCATGCGGCCGAGGTCGCGCGAAGGCCGCAGTATCAGCAGATCAACCGTGTGCAGGGGGCCCCGCTCTTCGTGAGGCAGCCTCGCGACCAGTCGATTCATGCGCTCGAGCGTGATCGCGTCGGCATCGAACAGATCGAGGAAGATGGCATTCAGCAGCACGCCCGCCATCTGCGCGATCGGCGGATAGTCCTGCACGACGGCCTCGCGCGCCTCGCTCGGTGAGCGGTTGTAGCGCGTCGAAATCGCCAGAATGGCGCGCGCGCCGAGGTGAACGGCCGGCGAGAGCGGCGCGGTGAGACGGATCCCGCCGTCCCCGTACCAGTGCTGGTCGACGCGCACCGCCGGAAACAGCAGCGGCAGCGAAGCCGAGGCCATCACGTGCTCGACGCGCAGATCGCAGGGCGTGCTGCGCCGATGCCCGCTCTCCCACACGGCCGCGCCCTCGCCCTGGATGAAGGTAATCGACTGCCCTGTGGTGTAGCTCGAGGCCGTTATGGCGACGGAGCGCAGACGACCGGCCTGCATGTTGCGCTCGATTCCCGGCAGCCGGCCGTCCTCGACGCCCAGTTCGCGCTGCAGAAGATCGCGCAGCGGCGAGGTGTCCACCAACGAGTAGCGCCGTCTGGTCCGGATCAGGCCGCCGGAAACGAGCTTGAGACCCGTGCGCAGGACGTTACGGGCAAGATCCAGCGAACCGATGCGGTAGACCTGTTCGGGGCTGAGGCTGCTCCACAGGCGCTTCAACTGGTCGGAGCGGCGCTGGAAGTCGCCTTCGTGTGCAGCCAGAAAGGCCGCATTGATGGCGCCCGCGGAGACGCCCGTGAGAATCGGCGGCGCGAAGTGGGGGAAGCGCCGTCCGATCACGCGCAGCAATCCAACCTGATACGCGGCGCGGGCGCCACCGCCGCTCATCACCAAAGCCAGACCGCCTTCCCTACTCATTTGCTAAGGTTCGAGAGGATACACTCAGCCCACGAGGAAAATCGATGCGCACGCTGTTTGCGGGATTGCTGGGTGCGGGTGTGTTGCTCGGCGGACTGTGGTGGTGGACGGGCGCGGGGCGCGCAAGAGTCGCCACTCCCGAACTCGTCGCCGCGAGCGCGCCGGCCGAGGATGTCGCCGCGCTCCGCCAGGAGGTGCAGGCGCTGCGCGAGGAACTCGCTCGCCTCGAACGCGATCGGCAGCTGCGCTCCAGCACGGAAATTCGCGTGCCTGCACCCGCTGACGGTGGCGAAGAGTTTAGGCCCGCGCGGGATGACCGCTGGTACCTCGATCAGTACGCGCTCTCCTTCCTGGAAGACGAGCAGGGCTCTGAGTTCTATCGCCTGGCTGTCGAAGCGCGGCTCGGTGATCTCGTGGAGCCGATCTGCGCGCTTTTGCGCGACACCAGTCGAGGGGCGCCGCTGCGCCGTTCCCTCGCCCGCCTGTTGCAGCGCAAGCGCTTTCAGGGCCATGTTGCGATCAATGCGGCGCTGCTGTTCTGCGCGGCGCCATCCGCGGAAGAGGAACTGTGCCTAGCCGCGCTCGCCGCGCTGGGCGTCACTGGGGACGAGGGCGCGCAGCGCGCGCTGGAGGAGCGGCTGTTCTCCCTGCCGGGCAAGCAGCGCAGCGATGCCTGTCTGGACACGCTGCAGAAGCTCTCCGGCGAGCGTTGGAATGCCAGCATCCTGCGACTCTTCCAGCGGGCCATGGAGACGGAGTGGCGTTGCACGCTCGTTCGTCGCGCGGATCAGTCCGATCTGGAATCCGCGCTGCAGCTTTTCATCGCCTGCTCGACGATCGAGCAGCCGGTGCGTCTCGCCGCGGCCATCCGCATCGGGGAATATCCCACCGAGGAGTTTCGCAGCCATGTCCAGCAGTGGCTGAGCTTCGAGAGGGATCCTCAAGTTCGCGAGGCACTGGGCGCTTCACAACGCCGTCAGACAGAAATCCCAGGTTGGCATGCCATGCAGGCCTGCGGGGCGCCCGATGCGGACCCTAGACGCGATGATCCGAAAGCCTGGGCCCCGCGCAGCTCCGAATGCGGCCTTCAGTGGATCGAGTTGTCGTACGCGACGCCGATGAACTCCGATCGGATTGCGATTCATGAAACCTGCGCTCCCGGCGCCATTCAGGAAGTGCATGTGCGCACGCAGGGTGGCGAGTGGCAGCTGGTCCAGCGCGCGGATCGAACGGCATCGTCGCATCCGCTGACGATCGAGTTCCCCATGATCGCCTCGGTCTGCGGTGTGAAGCTGGTGCTCGACACGGATCGCGTCAGCGGATGGAACGAGATCGATGCCGTGCAGCTTTTGGGGCCCGGCGGGATGCAGTGGGCGAGGAGCGCGCGCGCCAGTTCCACTTTCGGCAGCGGATCCAGTGGCGTCCCGCTCCAGATTCAGGGCTTTCTCGCGCGCTAATCGCGGCGAAACGCGAAGTGTTGCGGCTGCCAGCGCGCACTCCACCAACCGGCCTCCAGCACGCCGCCATCGCCGCTGCGCAGGATCTCCGCCGAGAAAACGGCATAGTCCGGATAGCCAACCCCTGAAACAAAGGTCGCGAGCGTGTGCCCCAGGCGGGTGCCTTGCGCACCGCTGTCCGCACACAGTCCGATGAGCGCCTCCTTGCGGCCGGCGCGGGCCGGCAGGATGCAGACGGCACCGAGCGCGTTTCCGCTATGCTCGCGATCGGCGATGCGGATGCTCCCGCGCCGCGCGTCGAAGGGCGCATCCGTACCCAAGAGCTCGCCAAAGGCGCGATTGGTGTCGCGGTTGCCGTACAGGATCACATGGCGATCATCCGCCTTCAACGCCAGATACTCTTCATCGGAGAGCAGGATGCCCCGGCCGTTGCCGCGGTACCACCAGGTCTGTGCATCCAGGCGGGCGCGCTCGTAAAGCTCCCGATTTTCCTCCGCGCTGCCTGCGGTGCCGTAAACCAGCACGAAGCGGTTTCGGAACGCGCGCTTGAACGGTCCCGAGAGCTTGGCGCTCTTCTCGCCGACCTTGGGATCACCCAGGGACCAGGCGCCCTGATTCCAGACGAAGCTCAAGGGACGGAGCGTGGGGAGTTCGACGAAGAGCTGTCCGTCGAGGTTGAGCTTGGATCCATCCCACTCCGGAGGATGGTCGAGCAGGGAGAGCTGGCGAGCGTTCTGCGTGATCAGGGTCAGCGTGTCACCGACCCTGCGGCTTCGGACGCGCAGCGGAAGTCCATACTCGATCAACTGCTGCACGCCGATCCACTCGTGCCGATCGTCGATGCCAGGATCCGCCGAAAGCCAGTCGAATTCCGTGTGGATGCGCTCCTGAGCCTGTGCTTCGAAGAGCTCGAAGGCCTCCGGCCAATCCAGACAGTCGGCACCCGGCGAGCGATCCCCGTCCCACCAGTGGCCGGCACCCTCTTGATAGTGCGTGCGCGGGGCTCCGCCAGCCCTGCGCAACTGCTCCTCCATCGTGCGCGCCTCGCTGACCGGCACATTGTCATCGGCCATGCCGTGGATGATGAAGGTCGGCAGCGGCACGAGATTCTCGAGGCGCGCCAGCGTATCGGAAGCTCCGTCGGCGGCATGCCACCAGGTGCGCAGCTCGCCGTCCGGACGGCCGCCGTAGCTGTCGAAGCTGATCCAGCCCGCACTCGGAGCAATGGCGAGGAAGCGGTCGGGATCGTTGGAGGCGAGGTGCCAAGTTCCATGGCCGCCCATCGAGTGCCCGCTGAGGAACACCCGCGGGCTGCGCTCGCCGCCGACAGCCTCCAGCGCCTCATAGGCGTTGGTGCGGCCCCAGTCCTGCCAGTCGAAGCCGAACTGCCTGCGGTTGGTGGGGGCGATGATTTGGATGCCGGGCTTTGGGGAGTACGAGCGGATCTGCCCCCAGCAGTCGACGCCGGCCCCATGCAGGCTCAGCAGCGTGCGCGTCTTGGCCGAGGGGGCCTCTGCCGGAAGAAACCCGAAGTCCTGAACCGATTCGTCTTCATGCGACAGAAAGCTGCGCCGCCGATGCGCCCCGCCTTCGACCACGCGCAGACGAATGGGACTCAGCGCATCGGGCCATTCGACCACGATCTGTCCGTTCTCTCGAGCGCCCTGCACCAGCACCGGTCGCTTCTCGATCGAGAGCGGAGGCAGGCGCAAGCGCTCCGAGCGCTCCGTGGTCGCATTGACATGCACCAGGCCGCACCACGCCGAGTCCGCTTCCGCATCGGGAACCGTGCGGTCGGTGTCGGCGATGAACTCCGGCCTCGGAGGCTCGCGGAAAACCAGCTCGAAGGAACCCCTCACGCCGCTGACGAAGACCGAGTTCGCGCCTTCACGCAGTTCCACGGGAACGGCTCCCAGCCCCAGACCGTACAGATCGCCGACGAAGGGCGTGCCGTTGACCCACAGCCGGCCCGCGCCCGAGAGCTCCGCCATCCAGACGCCGGACTTGTCCATCGCCAGCGAGGTGAACGCGTAAGCCAGTTCGCCGCTGACGCGCTCGCCGGCCTTGATGTGACGCTCCTGCCAGAAGCGTTCGACGCCCAGCTCGCCTTTGAGGCTCCGCTCCTTCGTCGGCAACGGGGCCGAGCGGTCCAGCAGGTGTGCCTCGAAAACTGCATCCGGCCGAAAAGGTCTGCGCCCCGTCTTGTCGATCGGCTCGATCACCAGCCAATCGAGCGGGTGGATCGCCTGCGGCGCGTGGCCCTGCGCAGCGGAACCCAAAATCAGCAGCCAACCCAGCATGGCGACATGCTACGCGAATCGGCACCCGCTAGTATGCGCGACCTGCATGGACACTGCACTTGCGCGCATCCGCGCCGCCGCCGAGCGCCTCAGGCCCCATATCCGCCACACGCCGACCGTCTACTCGCATACCTTCAGCGAGTCGAGCGGAGCCGAGGTCTGGCTCAAGCTCGAGAGCCTGCAGCGCACGGGATCGTTCAAGCTGCGAGGCGCGCTCAACAAGATCCAGTTGCTCAGCGAGGCTGAGCGGGCGCGCGGCCTCGTGGCGGCCTCGGCCGGGAACCATGCTCAGGGCGTCGCGCTGGCCGCGAAGCTGCTCGGCTGCCGAGCGACGATCGTCATGCCGATCTCCACGCCGATCAACAAGGTCCAGCGCACCGAGAGCTACGGTGCACGCGTAGTCCTGCAGGGGGAGCACTACGACAAGAGTCAGGAACACGCCCGCGAGCTCGTCGAACGCGAGGGACTGACGCTCGTCCACCCCTTCGACGATCCGGATGTCATCGACGGCCAGGGTACGATCGGACTGGAATTGCTTCAGGATCTGCCACAGGTCGACACGATCGTCGTTTCGATCGGCGGCGGGGGGCTGATCAGTGGCATCGCATTGGCAGTCAAGGCGCTCAAGCCCTCGGTGCGCATCATCGGCGTGCAGGCCAGTGGCGCCGCGCCCACGGTCGCCTCCTTCCGGGCCCGCAAGCCGATCACCGTCGAACGGCCGGAGACCATCGCCGATGGCATCCGCGTTGGCGGAACAGGTGTTCACACGCTGCCGACGATCCTGAAACTCGTCGACGACTGCGTGACCGTGGAGGATCACGAAATCACCGAAGCTGTCGTGCAAACCATGGAGAAGAGCAAGCTCGTCGGCGAGGCGGCCGGCGTCGCCGGGATCGCGGCCCTGCTCGCAGGCAAGCTGCCGCGCGCCGGAACGGTCTGCGCGATCCTGTGCGGGGGCAACATCGACCTCAACCTGCTCGCGCGCATCATCGAGAACGGCCTGTCGCATGCAGGGCGCTACCACCTGCTGCGCCTGCGCCTGGCGGACACGCCTGGGCAGCTCTCGCTCGTGCTGGGCATCCTCGGCGAAGCGCAATGCAACGTGCTTGATGTGCAGCACCAACGAGCGGGCTGGAAAGTCCCGATCGGGTCGGTGGATGTCGAGGTGCTGGTGGAGACCCGCCGTGCCGATCACGGCGCCGAAGTCGAGGCGCGCCTGCAGGCCGCTGGCTTTCTGGTCCGCAGCTGACTTGCCTTAGACATCGATGCGCTCAAAGTCGACCAGATGGTCGGCCTTGATGTAGGCCACGCCGATGTCTCCCGTGGCGAGCTTTCCTGCCTGCTCGCCCCGGCAGGCGAACTCGCGCCGTTCACCATTTTCGCGTTGCACGAGTGCGAAATACTGAGTGGTCGCGGAACTATGCTCGCCGCCACCGCTCACCTGAGTGCGCTCGTCCAGAATCACCACGATTTCGCGCTCCCAGGGGGCCTTGCGGATCGAGCCTTGCTTGCCCAGACCCTTGACGATGCCTGCGAGACCGAAGCCTCCGATCGCCAGCGGAAACAGAGTCATCGCGCCAGCGCCGGCAGCCATAAAGCCGAAGGTGATGAACAGGCTCATGCCCACCCAGATCAGGCCGAACACGCCGAGGCCGAGCATGCCGGAGGAGACATGACGGACGCTCGGCTCGCGTTGCAGCAGTTCCGCCAGCTGTGGATGCTTGCGCACGGCGGCGAAGCGTGCGGGTGAAGTCGCCGCCCGCAGTGGGTTGATCGTCGGCTTGCTCAGCACCGTTCCGCAGAACGGGCAACTCGTCCAGTTGTCGTCCGTGACCGGCGCGGAGCATCGGGAGCAGCGGAAGGCTTCGACCATGCCGCGATTCTACGCTGCCCGCCGGACTTCTTTCACGGCCAATTGACTCGCAAGCTGTTGGTCACATTCCAGCTGTTACCCGGCGGGTTGGGGCAGAAGCCCAGCAACGGATCCCGGTAGTAGGTCTGGTAGATGGTCGATGCGCCCGGTCCGATCGGGAAGCCTAATTGCGTGTTGCGATCCCGAATCGAAAGCTCGGCCTGCTCGGGGTAGCGCGCCGTCCCGTTGACGCCATTCTTGACCGCCAGTCGCAGCAACTGGCCGCCGACGCAGCGCAGACCATCGCCGAAGAGAGCCGGATTGCTGAGCGAAAGGCTGCCCTGGAGGAAGATGCACAGAGCCGTGGGCAGCATGCCGCTGGCTTCCAGACGCACATTGTCGTTGCCGGGATCGCCGTCCGCCAACAGCAGAGCGCCCTGACTGTTCACTTGCGAGTTGGCGCAACCGCGGCCGATGACACCCTGGTTGTTGCAAGGGCAGGCGACCGTGCTGCCGTCGCCAAAGCAGCCTGGAACGATCGTGTTGGTCGTTCGGAAGGCGCGCACGTCCGTGCCTGTTCCCGAGACCAGCAGCACGCCGCCCTGACCCAGCACCGGTCCGCCGATGTTGACATTGGTGACTGCGATAAGGCCGCGCAGGGTCAGATCGTGATCGAAGGCGTAGATCCGGCCGTTCGCGAAACCGCCGTTGGAGAAGTACACGCGGCCAACGGCATCGAGCGCGAAGCGCGGGGCGAGCGGCTGATCGGCGATGACGGGTCCAAAGCTGTTGATCAGGGTGCCGGTGCGGCCGTCGCGACGCTCCAGAATATTGCCGGGAGCGAACATGTAGACGCTGTTGTCATGGCCGACCGCGAATTCGCTCCAGGTCGAGTAGGCCGCGGGAGCGTTCCACAGCTGAACGAAACCCGAGCCCGTGTCCTCAAACGCGAAGAAGTAGTCGACCGAAGCGTTGTTCTGAACGCGGGAGAGATAGACCTCGCCGGTGGGGCCTGCCATGGGAGTGTTCTGCAGCAGGAAGCCAGCCATTGTCGGTCCGGTGTACTGCAGCACGCCGGTGTTGAGGTCGAAGCGCTTGATGGCCTGACCGCCGGGCACGACATCGCAGCTGTAGACCGCGGTTCCGGCGAGGCACACCCCGCAGTGGCCGCTCACGCTGCCCGTGCGAGGCGTCGACCAGACTGTCGTTCCATCGGTCGAGTTGATGCGCCAGATACGCGTGTACGATCCCAGAATCGGATCACCATCGGGTGCGAAGACGACGCCGTCGTACGCGCCGACATTCTGGCTCTCCTGTGAAACCCACAGCGTGGCTCCCGTCGCCGCGTCGAGGCAGTGGAGCTTCGCCGAGACCGACCCGCCGTTGCCGGAGCGCGAGCAGTACACGCGGCCGTCCTTGACGCCTGCAATCCAGGTCGTCCAGTCGCCGGTGTTGAACGGAATGTTCACGGTCCACAGCGTCGCGCCCGTGGTGAGATCCTTGGCGACGACAGGCGAGCCATTGGGCTCACCACTGGGAGGGAAGCCGGTCTGGCGCACCATGAACACGCGGTTGCCCTCGGTCACCGGCTGCCAGGAGATCACCGAACTGGGAGCGCCCGACCAGAGCGGGGTGAAGGAGTTGGGGCCCACTTCCCGCGAGCGTCCATTGCGCTCGGGGCCACCTCCGGAGTTGGACCAGTCGGAGGCGAGCAGTTGGGAAGCGCTCACGAGGAGCACGAACAGCGATAGGAGGATCTGGCGCATGTTTGTAGTCTATCAGGGGTTTCGCAAATGCGCTCAAAGGCCCTGATGCTCTGCTTGCTGATTTCCTCCTGCGGGGAAGATCCCCGCTGGAGCGCCTTGCGTGAGGCCGCGGGGGCCGCTCCTGCCAGTGGCGAAGCATTCAACGAATGGATGCGGATGGTGGATGACCCCAAGCCAGAGTGGCGGGCAGCTGCCCAGCGGGCCCTCAACCATCAGGCCCCGCTGCAGGCGCCGACGCTGGCAGATCAGCTGTGCGAGGTCGAGTTCGCCAGCCCCGAATACCGCGGGGCACTCAAGGAGGCGCTCGTCCATGCGGGCGAAGCGGGAGCGCTCGCCATCGCCGAGCGCCTGACCAGCCCCGGACAGTCGAATGTGCGCGAGCTGGGCACGCTGCTTGCCCGGATGGGCGAGCCGGCCCTGCCCGTGCTGACCGAGCAGCTTTCGGACGGCGATGCGCGCCGCCGCGCGGTTGCGGCCTGGACCGCGGGAGAGATGGGCTCCAAGGCTGCGCCGCTGATCGAGTCGTTGATCGCGCGCGCCGAGCAGGACGAGTTTGCCGTCGCGCGCCACGCACTGAGGAGTCTGGCGCGCATTGCCCCGGACGACGAGGCCGTTCTTCGGGCTCTGCAGCAGGCCGCACGCCATCCGGAGGCACCCCGCGCAGATGCCGCGCAGGATTCGCTGGCGCGCTGCGCGCTGTCGCAGGCCCGCATGTCGGCTGAGGAGCTTCTGCGCCTCTACGGCAAACGCACGATCGATCCGGCGGTGGAGTTCATGAAGACGGGCGGCCAAGAGAGAGCGCGTCTGGCTGCCGAGCTGCTCTCAAAGCTGCTGCAGACGGAATTCCAACCGCTCTTGGCCACGACTGCGCCGCCGGTCGTTCTGATGCGCGACGTGGAAAACGATCTGCCCGCTACCCGAGCGCTGGCTTGCCTTCAACTGGCATTGCTCGACCAGGAACGGCAAGCTCGTATCGCGTCGATTCGCATGGCATTGGCCGATGAGCATCCGGCTGTCGTGCATTGTGCTCGATTGGCCTTGCAGCACCTTGGAGAATCACGGTGAAGCGCTGCGCAATTGCGATGACGCTCCTCCTTCTGATCGCGGGGGCCGCGGCTCTTGCCGTGCACGCCGGTGCGCTTTCGTTCTTTGCTCCGCAGGAATGGATAATCCAGGCAGCCGGAGCCCTGCTGGCCGTCGTGTTTCTGCTGCTCGCCCGCCGGGGCGCCTTGCCTCCCCTGTCCGCGCTGGGCTGGCTGGCTGGTAGCGGCATCGGCGTCTGGCTGTGGACGATCCACGCGCTGGAGTGGTACGAGCGCAGCTGGCTGTGGCGTCTTCTGCTGCCGGCGAGCGCCATCAGCGCCATGCTGCTGTTTCTGTTCACACGGCAGACGCGCGGCTGGCAGCTCGCACGCCGAGTGCTGTTGGTCCTGCTCGTGACCGCGCCGCTGCTGGAGTTGACGCTGCGCGGCGTGCAGTCGGCACGTCCGAGCGTGCTGTTCTCGCGCGGAGACCTGGATCCGGGCGCCGCGCTGGAGCGCAACCGGCCCAAGCCCGGGACCCTGCGTTTTCGGGTCCCATGCAACTCGCGCGGTCACTACGACGAGGAGTTCGCCGTACGCGGGCCCGAGGAACAGCGCATCGCCGTGATCGGCGACTCCTTCTCGCAGGGCGCAGTACCACTGGCATGGCACTACACGACGGTGGCAGAACGGGCGCTGGGCTGTAGGGTCGACAACTACGGCATCGCTGGAATCGGCGTGCCCGAGTACGCGCACCTACTCCGCACCGAGGTGCTGCCCGCGGATCCTAGCGCGATCGTGATCGCCCTGTTCGTCGGCAACGACCTAGAGGTGTCGCCATCGCAAGCGGCGCGCCCCTGGGAGGCCGGCTGGCTGGACCCTGCTCAGGTGCTGATCGTGCTCTTGCCGCGGAGGTTGGCGAACATCGCGAGGGAGCGCAGGCAGAATCAGGGCCGCGTGGCGACGCTGGCTGGCATCACAGACGCTGGCAGCGGCGTGGATACGCAGCTGTATCCGTGGCTCGCGGACCCGGGTCTGGAAATTCCCACGATCTCGCTGGATGGCTTTCTGCGCGTCGAGGAAGACCGGGCGCGCTATCTGGCAGCATGGAGCGAGGAACAAGCGCGCGAGCTTGCGCGGCAGCTGGACGAGATGCGCCAGGCCTGCGCCGGGCGCCGCTTCGTGGTGATGATCATTCCGGACGAATACCAGGTGGAGGACTCGCTCTGGCAGGATCTTCGACCACGCTTCGGCGATCAGGTCATCGAACGCGATCGCGCCCAGCGGCTGCTGCTCGAGGCCTTGCGCGCAAGGCAACTCGAAGCCTTGGACCTGCTGCCCGTCCTGCGGGCTTCCAACCCGCTGCCGGATGGCAGAAAGCATCTCTACCACCTGCAGGACACGCACTGGAATGCGCGCGGGAACGCGGTCGCCGGGCGGGCGCTGGCGGAGTTCCTGAGGAACTGATCAGTTCCGCGTCAGGCGAATCGTTGGCGGCAACTCCTGACCGGAGGGAATGAACTTCATCGAGACGGAGTTGACGCAGTGGCGCGTGTCCTTCTTGGTGAAGCCCTCCCCGAGGAACACGTGCCCAAGATGCCCGTCGCAGTTCATGCACAGGATCTCGGTGCGGCGTCCGTCCGCATCCGTCTCGCGTCGAACCGCGCCGGGAAGCTCGTCATCGAAGGAGGGCCAGCCGCAGCCGGAGTGGAACTTGTCCTTGGACAAGTACAGGGGTGCGTTGCACTGCCTGCAGATGTAGGTTCCATCCGCCTTGTTGTCGGTGTACTCGCCCGTGAAGGCGCGCTCGGTGCCCTTGCGCAGGATCACGCGGGCTTCCTCAGGGTTGAGTGCGTTGTACTTGGTCATCGGGCTGGATGTTGCGGGCGTGATCGGAGCCGGCGCAGGCTCAGGAATCGGCTGCGGTTGGCTGCCGCAGGAGCCAAGAAGCACGGACATGGCGAAACACGCGAGGGTCTTCATCTCAGCGAGTGTACGCGCGAGCACGACCCGTGGATCACTTTTCGGAGCGTGGCTTCACTTCCCAGCGATGCGCCAGCTCGGCGCCCAGCCGGGCCCCCTCGCCGGGCCGGCCTGCGCCGGAGGCGCTGCGCACGAACTCGACCTGGGCCGAGTTCGGCCCCACCCGGACTCGCAGGTGACCCGGACTGCCGAGGATCAGACCCGAGGTGTAGCCGTAGGGCTCCGCGCTGCCCGTTCCGCCGCGCGTGTTGCCGGGCTGGGGCACCAGCTGGTAGACGACGCCATCGAGCTGGTTGTGGACATACATGTGGTCGTGTCCGTGGAACACGGCGGCGACCTTGTGCTCGACCAGCAGCTGGTGGATGGGCTTGGGCCAGCCAGGCCGCTTCACGGCGAACTCGTCCACACCGGCTTCATTCCGGCCGCCCCATTCGTACCAGCCCGCGGATTCCACGCCGCCGCGCGCATCGCGTCCGCGGCCGCCGACGAGGTGATGGATGTAGACGAAGATGTACTTTGACTTGCAGGCCGCCAGTGTCGCGCTGAGCCAGTCAACCTGCGCCTTGCCGAGCGTGCGCGACCAGTTGTCCTCGCTAGGACCGTTGCCGCGACCGCGCACCGTCGTGTACCAGAAAGGATCGAGAACGATGTGCGTGGCATCGCCCCAAGTCCAGGCGTAGTAGTCCTGCAACTCGCCCAGCACCGGGTGCTTCTGCTGATTGCCTGAGTAGATGCCGCCGTTCACCGGAGCCGGGAACAGGTTGGTCCGCAGCCGGTGCGACCACTGCGACATGCCGTCAGGACCGCTGTCGTTGTACCCATACTCGCCGTCATGGTTGCCGAGGATCATGAACAGCGGCACGGAATGGCCCAGCTTGCCCTGCCAGTAGCGTTGGGCGAAGTACTGCGGACGCGCGTCGGCGAAATGGCGCCGCTTGTCGGTCATGAACGTGTCGCCGAGATCGACGTGGAAATCGGGCCTATCGGACAGCGCATTGGCCAGCGTCTGCTCCAGCGTCGCCGTCTGCGCATTCGAATCGAGGTGCGAGTCCGCGATGATCGTGAAGGTGTAGGGGGTTCCAGGCGGACGCTGCGTGTGAAAGCGATAGGTTTCGCTCGATTCCCAAGTGTCCTTTTCGCTTCGCCTCTGCCAGCGGTAGCTATAGGCCGTGTCGGGCTTGAGTCCGGTGAGCACGAAGGCCTGCGCACGCTCGAGTTCGAGCTGGGCGCTCGGCGTCGCCTGCGTGCTGGTCTCGCCGTCGATGCCGTATTCGATGCGGCCTTCCACCCTGCTGTACGAGAGCACACTGATCGTCATCTCGGTTGCGCCTGGTCGCGCGAGGACGATGTCCCAGGGATGCGCAGGCACCTCGTCGTGGAAGTCTTCCTGTTCCCGCGGCTGGTTGCGACGGCCCTGCCCGCCGCCTTGACCGCCACCCGGAGACGGACGCGTCCGTTCTTCGCCGGCCAGCTTGCCGTCACCATTGGTATCCGACTTGCCGAACATGCGAACGCTGGTCGCTTCCATCTCGGCCAGCGTGATGGTGCCGTCGCTGTCGGCATCGAGCTCCTGCACATGAAGGCCGACAAAACCGCCCATCGGCAGTCGCGGAGCCCGGACCCTGCGTTCCTGTTCGCTGATCGAGCCGCTCTTGTCGGCGTCGAAGGCCATGAAGGCGTCCTTGGCCTGCTGGAGCAGTTCTGCGCGCGTGACGGCGCCATCCTGATCGGTATCGAGTTCGGCCGCGTGGGCGAGGATCCACGGGAGATCCGGTTGTTCGCCGGGCTGCGGACCGCGCGGTTCCCGGCGACGCTCACCACCGCCCTGGCCGCCGCCATTGCCACGCCCACCGCCGCTGTTCTGCGCAGGGTAGGTCTCGCTGGTCTTGGTGCCATCCGCTGCCACGAAGTCAAACTGCCAGCGCCCGTCCCTGAGCTTCTGGTAGTCCACACGGTGCGTGCCGCCGTTGAGCGTGTAGCTCAGGCTCCAACTCTGTCCCCCTCGCGACTCATGCTTCGTGATCGCGGCACCGCGCAGCGCCTGCAGTGCAGGACGCACACCGGCCGCCCGCGGCTGCGGATCGATCTGATCGCCCTCGACGACGACCACGCCGCGCACGCCGCCGTTGATGTAGGGGTATTCCAGGCTCGAGTGGTAGTGGTACTCCCCACCCTTTCCGAGGTGTCCGTTGATCTCATCGAGCGCCGCCGTGCCGCCCAGCGGGCAGGTCTTGGGCTGCTTGGGATCGAACAGACCGTAGAGCGGGAAACCATCGAGCGCGTGGCCCAGCGGCGAGTCAGCACCCAGCTTCTCCAGAAGGTGCAGCGGTGCCACATGGTAGTGGTAGTCATCCGAGCGGCCGCAGTGGCCACCCCAGCGGTCGAGTTCGCCGATCTTGTAGGCATCCTCGCCGCGGTTGTTGAGCGCGTTGAAGATCGGCACGCCATTGGCGGCCAGCGCGATCGCGCCGCGCAGGAGTGCTGTCTTGCCGCGGATCGGCTTGTCGGCGAGTTTCGGCTGCAGCGGAATGCGCCAGGCGTTGTCACCGCTGTAGGGCTGCGGCAGCGGCACCTGCTGCTGCCAAGTGAGGATGCCCGCCATCATCGGGTGCGCGGGCCAACCCTGACTTTCGACATACAGCCAACGCTCATCCCGCCGCGTCGTCACGCTCGGTGCGAAGGCATCGTAGGGCAGATTTCGGGGAGCCTTGTCCTGCACCAGCTCCAGCGAGGCGGGTGAGGCCAGCACCTCCAGCGGCACGTGGATCGGCGCATGTCCATGCGGACCCTCGTGCGCGAACAGCGGAGCAGCGCTGCACGCAAGCGAGCAGCACAGAGCCGACAGCAGTGTGCGAATCTGCATGGGATTCACTCCTGCTTCTGGCCGCGACGACCGCCGCGACGGGGTTCCGGCGCCGGCTTGGAAGGATCGAAGGCCTCGTTCTTCACGGGCATCTGCGCGCCGACGGCCTTGAGATAGCTCTCCATCAGCCCGGCCAGCTCCTTCGCGCGCTCGGGCTCCTTGGCGGCAAGATCGTTGCTCTCGTGAAGGTCCTGATCGAGGTCGTAGAGGCTGTCCTGCCCCGTTTCGTAGCGCCGCAAGAGCTTGTAGGAACCCGAGTAGATCGAAGTCATCGGGCCGCCGTTGTCGAGGTCGTAGTGGGGGAAGTGCATCACGATCGTCGCTTGGGGACGGACCACGGCGGCACCTTCCTCGCCCTTCCACACGCGCACCAGGCTGCCGCCCTCGATCATGTCCTTGCCCTCGCGCTTCACGCCCGCGAGCTCGAGCACGGTCGGTACCAGATCCCAGCTGATCCCGCGCACATCCGTCTGCGAGCCGGGCCGGATGCCGGGCCCACGCACGAGGAAGGGCACGCGCACGCCGCCCTCGAGCAGCGAGCCCTTGCCTCCGGACAGCGGCGGGTTGGCGTTGTGGCCCTGTGTGCCGTGGTCGGTGGTGAACAGCACGTAGGTGTTCTCGGCGATCCCCAGTTCCTTGAGCTTCGCCAGCAGTCGACCGATCTGGCGGTCGACATCGGCGACGACACCCTTGAGCGCGAGCTCCTTGCCGCGTCGCTCGCGACTGCCCAGCGCCTGCACGACTTTCATCGATTCGGGTGTGACCTCCTCCTCCGTGCCGCCGCCGTAGTGCGACAGGTGCAGGTAGAAAGGCCTCTGCTCCTTGACCTGCGCTTCGATGAAGGCGATGCCACGATCGGTGATCGAGATGCCTTCTTCGGGGTTGGGTTGCGAGTTGCGGGTGGGTCCCTGGTTGGTGTTCGGACCGTCATCGGCATCGAAACCGAGCTTGGTGGGCGTGGTGCGGCCGACATGCCACTTGCCGAAGTGCGCGCTGCGGTAGCCGGCGGGCTTGAGCCACTGGGCGATCGTCTTCGCCTCCGCCGGCAGCTCCATGCTCGGCTGCGGCGGAAGGAGTCGGGTGTTCGCGGAGCCTTCGCTCTCTTCCCGGCGATTCGACCCGCCCTCGTTGACATAGGTCATCTTCAGAGCCGCCGGGCTCACACCCGTGAAAATGCTCGCGCGCGAAGGTGTGCAGCGCGGGCTGGAGGCGTAGAACGCGGAACTGCGCAGCCCCTGCTCCTGCAGTACTTTCAGATGGGGTGTCAGCGTGGCGTGCGCGCAGGCCTCAGGGCGGTCGCCGTCCATGGCGACCGAGGTTCCCGACCAGCCGCAGCCTTCGCCGACGATCACCACGAAGTTCGGCGGGGTGGCGGGGTGGCTGGAATTCTTCTCCTCCGAGCGGGCCAGCGGGGCAAACAGGACGAATAACACGGTTAGCAGGCGCATCAAGGACCACACACCCCGACGGCCGCTCTCAGGTGACGCTCCGATCGTGAACTGCCCCGTCCTCGGGTACACTCCCTGACGGGGGGCTTCCAAGCCTGTCGCCGATGACCTGCTCCATCGCCTCGCCCGCCTGAACATCGATCGCTGGACGGGCCAGCTTTCAGGGGCAAGCTCACCTTGGCCGCCACCAGGCGCGGCGCATTTTCCGTTTTCTGCCGAGGGTTACATGCCGGCAACGTTTGAGTCGACACTCCTGCCGGTGACGGAGGAGGAGATGCAAACCATCCCCGTGCAGTTGGTGGTTCGATGACGGCCCATACCCGCAGCCATCCCCCAGGCCCTAGATCGTGAAGTACTTCGCGCTAGGGTGGTGGCAGACGATCGCGGAGGTCGACTGCTCTGGGTCCAACTGGAATTCATCGCTCATCGTGATGCCGAGCTTGTGTGCGTTCAGCAGTTCCAGCAGGATCGCCTGATCCTCCATTTTGGGGCAGGCGGGGTAGCCGAAGCTGAAGCGCGAGCCGCGATAGCCCTGCTTGAAGAGCTCCGCCATGTCGCGTGCGTCGTCGCCCGAGATGCCGAGTTCCGCGCGGATCTGCTTGTGGATGTACTCTGACAAGCCTTCCGCCGCCTCCACGGAGAGCCCGTGCAGATGCAGGTAGTCCTGATAGCGATTCGCCGCGAACCACTCACGCGCGACATCGCTGGCGTGCTGTCCAACCGTGACCACCTGCAGGGCGATCACATCGGGCTTGCCCTCGCGCACGTGGAAGAAATCGCTGATGCAGCGCTGCTGCTTGCCCTGCTGGCGGGGGAAGGCGAAGCGCGCGATCTCGCGGCCCGAGTGCTCCGGATCGAGCAGGATCACGTTGTCGCCCTCGGGCACGCAGGGCCAGTAACCGTAAGCGGCCTTGCAGTCGAGGATCTTCTCCTTGGCACAGGTCTTGGCGAGCTCGTGGTAGATCGGGCGCACCTTCTCGGCGACGAAGCGCTTGTGTTCGGCGAGCGCCTTGCCCTTGCGGCGGTAGCCCCACTGGAACTGGAACAGCGTGGTCTCGTTGATGTAGGGCATCACGCTCTGCAACGCGATGTCCTCGACGATGCGCGGCCCGAAGAAGGGCGGGAGGGGATATTCGATATCGCGCGGCAGCTCAGCGAGCTTGCTCCAGGCCTTGCTCGCGCGCGGAACCGAACGCGTGGCGATCGCTTCAGCGGCCTTGGCGGCGGCCTTGAGCGCGTTGCCCTGCGTGTCGGGTTTGTGCTCGGGCGCGGTCTCGCGCGCGGCCTTGATCGCTGGCCTGGTTTCTCCGGCAACGATGCGTCCCATCACGTCGAGGCCTTCGAAGGCGTCCTGCGCGTAGTAGAGCGCGCCCTCGTAGGTGCGCCGGCAGTCGTCCTCGACATAGGCGCGGGTCAGTGCCGCGCCACCGAGGATGACGGGCGTCTTCACGCCGCGGCGGTTCATCTCCTCGAGGTTCTCCTTCATGATCACGGTGCTCTTGACGAGCAGCCCGCTCATGCCGATGGCGTGCGGCTGGTGCTCGTGAGCCACATCGAGGATGTGCTGGATCGGCTGCTTGATGCCGATGTTGTAGACCGTGTAGCCGTTGTTGGTAAGGATGATGTCGACGAGGTTCTTGCCAATGTCGTGCACGTCTCCGCGCACCGTCGCGAGCACGATCTTGCCGCGCGATTCGCCGGCGACGCGCTCCATGTGCGGCTCGAGGCAGGCCACGGCGGCCTTCATCGTCTCCGCGGACTGCAGCACGAAGGGCAGTTGCATTTCGCCCTTGCCGAAGAGCTCGCCAACGGTCGCCATCCCAGCGAGGAGATCCTGATTGATGATCTCCAGCGGGCGCTTCTGCTTCATGGCCAGCGCGAGATCGTCTTCGAGTCCCGGCTTTTCGCCCTCGATGATGCGCCACTTGAGCCGCTCGAGCACATCTTCGGGTACCTTTCGCGCGGCCTTCTTCTTGACATCGACGCCTTCGAACAGCCTGAGGAATTCCTGCAGCGGGTCATAGCCCGTACGCCGTCGGTCGAAGATCAGATCCTCGGCCACCTCACGGGCGCGGGCGTCGATGCGGTGCAGGGGTTCGATGCGTGCGGCATGCAGGATCGCCGCCGTGAGCCCGGCTTCGGTCGCGTGGTGCAGGAAAACCGAGTTGAGTACGTGGCGCGCGGCCGGGTTGAGTCCGAAGGAGATGTTGGAGACTCCCAGCAGCATTCCGACGCCGGGCAGCTCCTCACGCACGCGGCGGATGCCCTCCAGCGTCTCGAGGCCGAGGCGGCGATCCTCCTCGTTGCCCGTGCAGATCGTGAAGGTCAGCACGTCGAACAGGATGTCCTCGGGGGCGAGCCCGTACTCTTCGGTGCAGATCTTGTAGAGGCGCTTGGCGATACGCAGCTTGTCCTCGGCCTGCTTCGCCATGCCGTCTTCGTCGATGGTGAGGGCCACGACGGCGGCGCCGAACTCCTTGACCAGCGGGAGCACCGTTTCGCAGCGCTCCATCCCGTCTTCAAGGTTGATCGAGTTGACGATCGAGCGTCCGCCGGAAAGCGCCAGTGCGGCTCGCAGCACGGGCGCTTCGGTGCTGTCGATCATCAGCGGCGCGGCGACATCGGCGCGGTAGCGCTTGACGGCGGCGCTCATGTCCGCGACCTCGTCGCGCCCCACATAGGCGGTGCACAGATCGAGCACGTGGCTGCCTTCGCGCACCTGTTCGCGGCCCATCGCGACCATGCCATCGATATTTCCGCCGAGTAGATGTTCGCGGAAGGCCTTGGAGCCGTTGGCGTTGGATCGCTCGCCGACGAAGAGGATCGAGTTGTCCTGCCGCAGCGCCACGGATGAGTAGATGCTCGTCACGGAGGGCACGTGGGCGGGCTTGCGTGCCTTGGGTTCGCGCGTGCCCAGCCGGCGCGCGATCGAGGCGATGTGCGCGGGCGTCGTGCCGCAGCAGCCGCCGACCATGTTGAGCCCGTCTTCCTCGACAAAACGCATCAGCCAGTCGGCGAGTTCCTCGGGCGTCAGCGGATAGAAGGGCTTGCCGTCCACGAGCTGCGGCAGGCCCGCGTTGGGATAGACCAGCGTGCGCTTGCGGCATGATTGACCCAGGAGACGCACATGCTCGCCCATCTCGCGCGGGCCGGTGGCGCAATTGATGCCCAGCACATCGATGGGGTAGGGATCGAGCAGCGCGATCGCGGCCGCCATCTCGGTGCCGACGAGCATCGTGCCCGTAACCTCCATCGTCACGCTGACGAAGATCGGCAGATCCAGTTCGGCCTCGCGGCGCGCGTCGAGGATGCCGTTGACGGCAGCCTTGATCTGCAGCGGATCCTGGCAGGTCTCGATCAGGAAGCCGTCGACGCCGCCTTCGATCAGTCCGCGGGCTTGGTCGCGGTAAGAGCCCTTGAGAGCGTCGTAGCCGGTGTGGCCCAGTGTCGCGAGCTTGGTGCCCGGCCCCATCGAGCCCAGCGCAAAGCGCGGCCGTCCAGGCGTCGAGAGCTTGGCGCAGGCGGCGCGCGCCACCTGCGCCGCCGTGCGATTGATCTCGCGGCAGCGCGCTTCGATGCCGAACTCGCTCAAGACATGCGGCATCGCGCCGAAGGTGTTGGTCTCGATGACATCGCAACCGGCTTCCAGATAGGTCTCATGGATGCGCTGGATGACATCGGGTCGCTTGACCGAGATGATGTCGACGCAGTTCTCGTGTCCGTCGTAATCGCGTACGAGGTCGAGGTTGGCGGCATGGATTTGGGTTCCCATCGCGCCATCGAGCACCAGCACGCGTCGTTCGAGCGCCTCCCGCAGTGCGGGGCGGTCCTGTCCGGGCCTGGCCGGATTCATGATTTGCTCCGACTGGGCCGCACGCCGGTGGCGACGAGCGTCATGAAGTGCGGCGGCTGCGGGTCGCGAGCCGCGCGCTGGACGCGCACGCGCTCGAATCCGGCTCCGAGAAACAGCTGTTCGAGTTCGGGCTCGCCAAAGCCCAGATGCCTGTGCTGAAACTGCTCCCGCACCCATTCCTCGTTGTGGGCCAGAAGGTCGAGCACCAGCAGCCGGCCTCCGGGCACGAGCACACGCCGCGCTTCTTCCAGCGCCTTGCTCGGCACATCGGCGTGGTGCAGGGCCTGACTCATCACCACGACATCGAAGTTGGCATCGGGCAGCGGCAGGTTCTCGATCCCGCCCTCGACGGTCTGGATGTTGGTGATGCCCTTCGCGCGGGCGCGCACGCGCAGTTGCTCGAGCACTCCGGGGCTGATGTCGACGGCGGTGACGGAGCTGGCGACCTCGGCCAGCAGCAGCGTCAGCAGGCCATCGCCCACGCCCAGATCGGCATAGCGGCCGCGTTCGGCGAGCTGCGCCAACCCTCTGGCCAGACCTTCCCAGGTTCGGCCCGGGAGAATGTGCTGATCGAACTCCGCGGCGACGCGATCGAAGAAGGCCCGCGATTCGATGCGGCGCCGATCGCGCAAGGCCTCCAGCCCGGCAAGATCCGTCTCGAACTCCGGCGAGTGCTGGTTCTCCTTCAGCAGGGCATGCACGAAGATCGCCGAGGGTCCCGGCAGCAGCGAATACAGCGTCCGCCTTCCGTGGCGTCGGTCGCTGACCAGATCCACTTCCTTCAACAGAGCCAGATGCGTGGATACCCGGCTCTGGCCCAGGTTCAGGATCTCCATCAGGTCGGATCCGGCGAGCTCCTCCTGCGCGAGCATGTGGAGGATGCGCAGGCGAGTTTCGTCGGCGAGGGCTTTGAGGAGTCGGGAGGTGGTGTTGAGACCGATCATGGTATCCGGATGGCATGATACCACGAAAAGGGCCCGCCCCCGCTGCCGGGACTCCGCAGGCTCCAAGTCTAGCGCCGCAAAGGAGTTGCACACGCCCTCGGGATCAGGGCGGCCGCGGATCGCTAAGTCCTTCCTTGGAAGGATCTTAGGTCGATGGAGGCCCACGCTTGTGGAGCAGACATCCCCCGGGTGCTTGCCCGGGGGATTTCAGGAGTCTGCTCGACACGTCACACTTCAGAGGATCGGAAGGACCTTGTCGGTCACATCAGGCACCTGTCGCCCATCCACATGGCGGATGGCCTTCCAGATGCTGCAATACCCATCCCGCTCCCGGACGAACTCGCAGGTCCGGTACACCCGGTCCTGAGCCTGCTGTCGCAGCAGGATCCCGGTGGCCGAAGCGGGGTCGATGCCTTCCTTTTCCATCCGCCGCACTTCGGGCGTGGCCCGGTAGATGCGGTCGTACTGGAGCTTGGCAGGCGCACTGAGCATCCGCGGGTCATTGAGCCCGCAGATCGAGTCCTCGGGCTTGACGATCCACACGGGCCCAGCATCGTTCTCGATCAGCTCGGCGTGCAGGCCCTCCGAGGTGGCGCACGCGGCGCCACCCAGGATGCCTAGCAGGGCTGCAAGGAACTGAGCCCGGTACTTCACTGGCACTTGGTCCGGTTGTAGACGGCCTGAACGTCCCAAGTGTGGGTGCCGCCGAGCATCAGCATGTCATTGGCCGTGTCGCGAGCGATCGCGACCCAGCAGGCGCGGTGCTGGGGAGCGCCGGTGGCGTCATCGCCGCGGGGCTCGAACCAGATCACCGTCGGGTTGCCGTCCTGCGTGGTGACCACGTAGGGGTAGGTGTTGGTGTCGTTCAGCGTGACCCAACCAGCCGAGAACAGCTCCTTGCCACTGAGACGCGACTCGTAGGCGGCCAGCTTGGGCAGCACGGCCTGATCCGCCGTGAACTTCAGCGTGCGGAAGACCGGCTGACGGTCGGGATCCAGCTTGCGCGAGGCGGCGACGTCGAGGTTCCAGCAGCCCTGCATGCGCTTGGCGACGATGTGGTTGTCGTTGGGAACCACACGCAGCTGAACGTAGGCGAAGGCGGTCGCGGCAACCGCGGCGGTAGCGAGGGAGGCAACAGCGAGGCGAGAGATCTTCATGATGGGATTCGTCCTTGATGGAGGGGGGTCGTTTCGCCCCGAGGCGGTGCGCCCGAGGCGAGTTCGAGTCGGTCTCCAAGGCCCGTCCTCGAACAAACGCAATCTCGCACGCCCAGGCCCCTCGCGAAATTCGCTCCTGTGGGGCCCTGGCAGCCTCGAAGTGAGTAGGCCGCCTACGACCTTATGCCTCCCATGCCCTGTCTGTGGCCTGCCAGCGGGCTTTTGGGGTACACCATGCCCATGAGCCAGAAGGAAGCCCCTCTCGCGGAGTTCACGCTGCGCGCCGTGGTTGCCGGCGTCGTGCTGGGCGTGATCTTCGGAGCCGCGAATGCCTACCTCGGCCTGCGCGTCGGCATGACGGTCTCCGCTTCGATTCCCGCGGCGGTGATGACGGTCGCCGTGTTCCAGCTGATGCGCTCGCGGGCCACGATCCTCGAGGCGAATCTCTCGCAGACAATCGGCAGCGCATCGACCTCGCTGGCGACGGGCATGGTGTTCACGATCCCTGCTCTGTTCCTGTGGGGCATGGTGCCACCCTACTGGCAAGTGGTCGCGCTGTGCTTTCTCGGCGGATTGCTCGGCATCGCGGCGATGATTCCGCTGCGTCGCCTGCTGATCGTCAAGGAGCACGCGACCTTGCCCTATCCCGAAGGTACGGCCTGTGCGGAAGTGCTGCGCGCCACCACGGGCGGCACCAGCGGTGCGGCCTGGATCTTCCGCGGCATGGCGGTGGGAGCGCTGATCAAGCTGGCTGTTTCGTTGCTGTATCTGCTGCCCGGCGAAGCCGGCCTCGACGTGCTGCCGAGCATGCTGCCCAAGGCGCAACTCGCGATCGAGCTTTCGCCCGCGCTGATCGCCGTGGGCTTCATCCTCGGTTTCCGCCAGTCCGGCGTGTGCGTCGCCGGCGGCATCATCGCCTCGATGGTGCTGGTGCCGCTGATTGCCTACTTCGGAGCCGCGTTGACGGCGCCGCTCGCCCCCGTCAAGGCGCAGTTGATCGCGGACATGAGCGCGGAGGAGATCCGCAAGGGTTACGTGCGCTACATCGGAGCAGGAGCCGTTGCGGCGGCGGGCATCCTGACCGTGCTGAAGAATCTGCCCGCGATGTACGCGGCCTTCTCCGGCGTGCTGACCGGCCTGCGCGGCGGCGGACTCGCGGGCGGCAGCGAGCCGGAGCGCACCGATCGCGATCTGCCCGCGTGGTTCCCCGTGCTCGGCATCGTGACGGTCGTGCTGGTGAGCGCCCTGGTTCCGGGCATCTTCGCCGGGCACATGGAATTTGGGCCGCGGCTGGTGTGCGGCGTGGCGGTGGGAGTCTTCGGCGTTCTGTTCGTGACCGTTGCGGCGCGCATCGTTGGCATCGTGGGCGTCTCCTCGCAGCCGACCAGCGGTATCGCGTTGCTGACGCTGGTGGGAGTGGCCTCGATTTTCGTCGCCAACGGCTGGACCAGCATGGAAGCCAAGGCCGCCGTGCTGACGGTCGGCACGATCGTCGCGGTCGCGGCCTCGAAAGCCGGCGACATTTCCCAGGACCTCAAGACCGGCTACCTCGTCGGCGGTACCCCTGCCCGAGCGCAGTTGGGGCAGCTGATCGGCGCGGCCTTCGCCTGCTGGGCGGTCGCAGGCACCTTGTTCGTACTGGCCGGCGCCTACGAATTCGGCGGCAAGGAGCTGAGCGCGCCTCAAGCCACGCTCATGAAGACGATCATCGAGGGCGTGCTGGCCGGCGAGTTGCCCTGGGAACTGGTGATCGGCGGTGCGGGGCTGTCGATCGGGGCGATGCTGTGCGGCGTTTCCGGTCTGGCCTTCGCGATCGGCGTTTACCTGCCGCTGGCGACGATGGCGCCGCTGTTTGTCGGCGGGTGTGCCCGCGCGCTGTGCCTGCGTGGCGGGGAAAGCTCCAAGCACGAGTCGGGCGGCGATCGGGGCGTGCTCGCGGCCTCGGGTCTGGTCGCAGGGGAGGCGCTGGTCGGTGTCCTGATCGCCGGCTTGGTGTCCGGCGGCCTGATCGCGAAGTCGGCGGAACCCAAGCTCGTCGGCTTGGCCGGGGAATTGGCTGTCTGTGCCGTGATTCTGGGCCTCTGCGCCTTCCTCTACACGACGCGTCAGCGTCCGTCCCAGTCCTGAGAAGCTCGCCGTGCCATGGAAAAAAGTTCGACAGCCGAGCAGCTGATCCGCCGAAAGGAACCATCGATGAACCAGAGCGAAAACCTCATCACGCTCCAAAGCCACATCCTCGAGGGCGAAGGCAAGCACCCGGGCGCAACCGGCACCTTGACCTGGATCCTCTCGGCATTGGCTCTGTCCGCCAAGGTGATCTCCTCCAAGATCCGCCGTGCGCGACTGGATGATGTGCTCGGTTCGGTGGGGGCCATCAATGTCCAAGGAGAGGCCCAGCAGAAGCTCGATGTGATCGCCAATGAGACATTGCTGCGTTGCCTGGGCCAGCGCGAAGGCGTGGCCATGGTGGCCAGCGAGGAAAATGACGAGCCGATCGTGATCCAGAAGAACACGAGCCGCGACGGCCGCTACGTCGTGCTCTTCGACCCGCTCGACGGCTCGAGCAATCTCGACACCTGCGGCGGTGTGGGGACGATTTTCAGCATCCTGCGCCATGACCCGATGGCGGAGCATGTCGACGAGACCATGCTCCAGAAGGGTACGCGGCAGGTGGCCGCGGGCTACATCCTCTACGGATCTTCCACGGTCTGCGTGCTGACCACCGGCAACGGAGTCAGCATGTTTGTGCTCGAGCCCAATGTCGGCTCCTTCCTGCGCGTGGCGGAAAACGTGCGAATTCCCGAGAGCGGCAAGACCTACTCGGTCAACGAAGGCAACCGCCCGACCTTCGAACCCGGCTACCAGCGTTACCTTGAGTGGGCGCAGACCAACGGCTACTCCGGTCGTTACGCGGGAGCCATGGTCGCTGACGTGCACCGCATCCTGATTCAGGGCGGCGTGTTCCTCTATCCGCCGACCCAGAAGGCGCCCGAAGGCAAGCTGCGCCTGATGTACGAAGCCAACCCGATGTCGATGATCATCGAGCAAGCCGGTGGCAAGAGCTTCGCCGGCAAGCAGCGCCTGCTCGAAATTCCTCCGACGAAGCTGCACCAGCGCACCTGCGTGGTGATGGGCAGCCCGGCTGAAGTCGACCGCGTGCTGAGCTTCCTCTAGGGGCGCTCAGGACTTCTTCTGTGCCTTGCGCAGAGCCTCTTCGGCCTTGAAGTCCGCATTGAGCTTGGCTTCCCGCGCCTTCAACTCGCTCATCGTCGGCACACCCATCGCCTTGCGCTCCGCATCGCTCGTGCGCGGATCCACCGGATAGAGCCGCCAGATCCTGTTGACGGGCTCCCACACGAACTGTGTGCCGTAGCGCTGCGCCATGCCGCGCTTGACCAGCAAGCGGTCCTGAGCTTCGGCCGCCACGCGAAAGCCGCGGTTCTCGCCACTCTCTGCAGACTTCAGCGCGATCATCAGCGCGGCCTCCAGGTCCTCGGGCCGATCCGATTCGACCAGCACCAGAGCCGCGTGCAGCTGATCGATCGCGCTCAACTCCTGACCGGGCTGGGCCAGAATTTCCCTAACCTTCTCGGCTCGCTGCTGGAGCCGCTCGGTCTTCGCCAGCGCCTCATCCGGGCGCCGAACCTCGCTCTGCGCCTCCCGGCGCTGCTCCCCGGCCAGTTTCTCCAGCCGCACGGCGGGTGCCTGGCACGCAGCGGGGATCAGCAGGGAAAGGGCCAGCAGGGCTTTCGGAAGGGTTTTCATGAGGCCCAGAGCCTACTCCTCAAGACTTCTTTTTGCAGGCTGACGCAACCAAACGGCCGGAACCGGGCGTACACTGGTGACACGCATTCGATGGAGTGCAGTCCGCGGTTCTCCTCGCGACTCCACAACGCGGCCTTGTCCGCAGAAAGAAATCCTCATGAAAAACCTCATTTTTGCCATCGCCCTCGTCGGCCTCGTCGCCGCCTGCAAGTCCACCAACAAGACCTCGATCACGGATCCGGCCGGAGCGAACATGCCCGCCGCTGGATGCTGCAGCGAGAAGTCGGGGACCTGCACGCCCGAGCAGAAGGCCGCCTGTGAAGGCAAGAAGGCCAGCGGCTGCGAAGGCATGAAGTCCGAAGCTGCCAAGACCTGCCCCGCTTCCAAGCCCCAGGGCTGATTTGCGGTTCAGGCTGGGCCCTGCGGGCGGTCCGCTGACCTTCCCGGGCACTCCTATCGCGACCCATCGTGCGTCAGCACGGTGGGTCGTTCGCTTGGAGTGCCGGCCAACCGGCCAGACAGCACCGTACAGCGCCGTATCGCACAGCGCCGTATCGCACAGCGCCGTCACCAGGGACGGACTCAGCCCTGAGGACGCACTTCGAGCACGTGCACCTCGAAGCGCAGATCCGCATCGGGCGGCACGAGATCCCCAAAACCCTCGCTCCCGTAGGCCAGTCGAGCCGGAATCAGCAGCTGACGCCGGCCATCGGGCATCACGCCCATCAGGCCCTCATTCCAACCCTCGATCGGCGCCGAACCGATGCGTACTTCGATCGGCACACCGCGGTCCAGTGTCGAGTCGACGCGCGTTCCATCGAGCAGCCACACGGTGTAGTCCATCACCACGAGATCACCCTGCCGTGCCGACCGGCCCTCGCCGAGGAACAGTTCGCGCACATGCACTCCCGAAGGGGTGAGGGACTCGCTGCGCTGGAGACCCACCGGCCGGGTGTCGAGGCTGATGTGCTTGCATCCGCCGAGCAGCAGGCAGGCGCCGGTCACGAGCGCCAGTGAACGAGCGCCGGGATGCTTGTGTTTCATGCGCTTCAACCTGCCAGGATCGCGGCGATGGCCGCGACGTCCACGATATCCTCGGCCTTGCAGCCACGCGAGAGATCCATGAAAGGCCTGTCGAGGCCCTGCACCAGCGGGCCCAGCGCCGTCGCACCCGCCAGGCGTTCGGTCAGCTTGTAGCCGATGTTGCCCGCGTCGAGATCCGGGAAGACCAGCACGTTGGCCTTGCCCGCCAGAGGTGAGCCCGGTGCCTTGCGTTCGGCCACCTGTGGCACGATCGCGGCGTCGAGTTGCAACTCGCCGTCGCAGATCAGACCGGGCGCCCGCGCCCTGAGCAGTTGCGTGGCCTTGACTACCTTCTCGACATCCGGGTGCGTGGCCGAGCCCTTGGTCGAGAAGGACAGCATCGCGACGCGCGGCGATTCGCCGACCAGCTTGCGATGGCTCTCGGCCGCCGCGAGCGCGATGTCGACCAGCTGCTCCGCGGTCGGGTTGGGCACCACGCCGCAATCGGCGTAGGTCAGCACGCGATCCTTGAGAATCATCAGGAAGCAGGAGCTGACCGTGGCGATGCCGCGCTGCAGCCCGATGACCTGCAGGCCCGCGCGCAGCACATCAGCTGTCGCAGCCTCGCTGCCGCTGACGCCGCCCGCGCAATCGCCCGAGCGCACTAGGAAGGCGCCGAAGTACAAGGGATCAAGCAGCTTCTGTCGCGCCTCCTCAGCGCTCATGCCCTTGGCCTTGCGCAGCTCGTGCAACTCGGCCGCGAACCTGGCCGTGCGCGGGTCGCTGGCCGGGCGAACGACTTCGACGCCGGCAGGTGCCGTGCCGAGCTTGCCGGTGTCGACGAGCACCGGCTGGCAGATGCCCTTCTGCGCAAGCACGGCAGCGGCCTGGCGAACGCGCGAATCCTGCGATTCGGGCAGCACGATGCGGCGGTTGGCGCGCCGCGCCTTTTCATGCAGTTCGAGGATCAGGTTCATGCCGGCGGGGTTGCGTCGAGCACGGCTTGGGGCACATCGAGTTCGAGCCTGAGCACGGCGAGCCCGTGGGTCTTGCCCTGCGCGTCGGTCTTGAGCGAGGCAGAGCCGCCGCCGCCGAGACTGTCCTCGAGGATGAAGTTGAGCAAGCGCAGGTTCCCGGCCTCGTAGCGCTTGACCTTGCCGAAGTTGATGCCCTGCATGTGCGCGCGTACGCGCTCGGCGCTGAGCTCGGCTTTCAGGAATTCATACGCGCTCGCGCTGCGGGCGAGGATGCCGACATTGGAGCCTTCGCCCTTGTCGCCCGAGCGGGCGCAGGCGATGCGTGAGAGGGGAACGATTGCCATGCTGCGATTCCTCAGCTTTCGAAAATGCTGACCTTGGGCTGGATGCGCGTCTTCTTCACCAGCGCGGGCCAGAACCCGATGATTTCCTGCGCATGCGGGCGACCTCCGGCGAAGCCCGTGACGCCCGGAGGTCCGCTCGTGACCAGCGGCACTAGCTCGTACCCGAAGCGCTCGATCCGCGCCTTGTCCTGGGCCTTGACGCCCATGCGCAGCACGATTTCGCTGGGATCGGCGCGTTCCGCGGAGGCGATGCCGGAATGGCACATGTTCGCGCCGAGGAACTCGACCATGCGCTCCCCGGGCTGGAACTGGCAGCCATCCATCTCGAGCCGCTTCCAGACGATCTCGGCACAAAGGCGCGCCTTGGCGAGCGCATCCGGCCCGCTGATCGTGAGCTGGCCGACGGCCTTCCAGCCGTTCTCGTACGAGATCGAGACCTTGTAGGTCGGTGTCGGCGCGCTGCCGCGCACACCCTCGACGCGCACGCGGTCCTCGCCGTCCTGCTGCATCGTGAAGCTCGTGAAGTCAGCGCTGCAGTCCGGCCCGAGGTAGGCCCTTGGATCGCCCATCTCGTACGCGAGCTGGTGGGCGACGGTCGAGAGATCGATCACGCCGCCGGTGCCCTCGTGCTTGGTGACCACGAAGCTGCCGTCGTGGCGCGCCTCGATGATGGGGTAGCCGATCCGCGCCATGTCGGGCACGCGCTGCCAGTCGGTGAAGTTGCCGCCGGTGCACTGGGCACCGCATTCGACGATGTGGCCCGCCACCGTGCCGGCTGCGAGCTTGTCGTACTCGTGCGGCTTCCAGCCGAACTCGTGGATCATGGGGCCGAGGACGAGGCCCGGGTCCGTGCCCCGGCCGGTGATCACGATCTGCGCGCCATGCCCGAGCGCCTCCGCGATGGGGAAGGCTCCGAGGTACACGTTGGCGCTTGTCACGCGCGCCCGCACGCTCGAGAGCGGCTCGCCGGTGTCCATGTTGGCGAGCTGTTCGCCGTCGGCCAGCAGCGCGTCGAGGTCTTTCAGGATGTCATCGCCTTCGACCACGCCGACCTTCACGCCGCGGATGCCGTGCTTGGCGAGCACCGCCAGCACCGCGCGGGCGCAGGCCTGCGGGTTGACTCCGCCGGCATTGGCCACGACGCGGATGTTCTTCGCGACCAGCTCGGGCGCCACGCGGTCGATCAGCTTGACGAAGTCAGACGCGTAGCCCGCATCGGGGTTGCGCGCGCGCTGCTTCTGCATGATCGACATGGTCACCTCGGCGAGGTAGTCGAGCGTCAGGTAGTCGAGCGGGCCCTCGCGGACCAGGCGGATGGGGCCGAGCAGGGAATCGCCCCAGAACCCCTGTCCGTTGGCGATCAGGACGGCGTCGTGCAGTTTCATCGGGTCTGGAGGATAGCGGATGGGCTGCAGCTTTGCCCGCTGTCCTCTCGCGCTGCGAGGAGTCTGCTACCGATGCGCCCCCGGCGCCGAGAGGGAGCCGTGCCGATCCATGAACTCGCCAGCTCCGGCGGCTCAGTAGGCGATCTCGAGCGCGTTGCTGACGTTGAAGGACGAACCCGCCGGCGAGGCGCAGAAGGTCAGGTCGGGATCGCGGTAGTAGACCTGGTACCAGCGCGATGTGCCGGCGTTGATCGTGTCACCGAGCAGCGCCGACTGCACGCGGATCGAGTTGTCGCCGGCCATCGGGGCGCTGACCGCACCGCCGCTGGCGTTCTTGACATACAGGCGCTTGAGCGCGCCGCCCGCGCAGCGGATGCCATCGCCGAAGGGCAGCGGGTTGGCGGTGAGTGCATTGCCCTGCAGGAAAATGGAGAGCACGGTGGGCAACTCACCGCTGGAAGTCAGCACGACCGTGTCGGCCGACGGTGAGCCGCGCGCGGTCAGTTGCGCACCCCCGGTGGAGGCGGAGTTGTTGCACCCGCGACCCGCCAGGCCGTTGTTGGCGCAGGGGCAGGCCAGCGCCTGCGTGCCGTCGCCGAAGCACAGCGGCGTGCCGAGGCTCGGCAGCTCGATCGCGAAGCTGTTGAGATCGATGTCGATGAAGGTGCCGGTGCCCGTGATGGTGAACCCGAACGAACAGTAGAACGGGCCCGACCAGCTGCCGAGGTTCTGCAGCGGGTCCGTGGAGGTGAAGATCGTTCCCGAGCAGTCGCTGAACGAGAAGCCGAGCGTCTTGGGGCCGGTGACGCTCGCGCTCATCAGCACGCCATCCGCCAGCGGGTTGGCGTTGCGCATCTGCGCAGTGGGAGTGCCACCGACCACGCCGACCGTGACCGGCCCGAGCACGAGGCTCAAGGAACTGGGGATGATGCTGTATGCGGTCACCTGTCCCGGCGTGATGTCCGTTCCCGGGGTCTGGACCGTGAAGCGCAGCGTGGCGCTCTGTCCGGAGGTGACACCGTTGTAGGCGCCGGTGGCGCCCGAGGCGGTTGCGATCGTGCCCTGCGCGATCATGACAGCCTCACCAGCGAGTGCCGTGGCGGTCAGCAGAAGGCTTGCGCAAAGGATGGAGGCATGACGGAGTAGAGAGAGCGACATGGTCTCGATCCTACCAACATCTGAGGAAGCGCGGGGTGCGCTAGCACCAAGGTGCAGATCGCGCCTGCTGCACGATCGCCTGCAGGTCGTGGCCGTACAGCTCCGTCAGCCCCGCCGCGATCGCGGCCTCCAGCGCGGGGAGGCACTTGGCGGCAAGGCTCCTCGCACCGGATGAGTTCCCCCGCCGCGCATGCACACAGGCCGCGAACCACTGCGCCAGCGCCTTGGCCGTGTCGCGGCGCAAGGGCTCGGTCTCGCTACGCCAGCGCTGCTCGCATTGCTCATGCTGCTCGAGCGGATCCTCGCCGCTCACGGGAAGATCTCGACCACCGTCTCGCGGAAGGTCGCGGCTCCGTTCTTCACGAACACGCCGCAGTGGCGCGGCACGGCGCCATCGAGCGGAATGCGGTCGCTGACCGGCGCACGGGCTCCTGCGCGCAGTTCGACCCGACCGTCGGCAAACACGCGCACGGAGAGGTCTAGCAGCTCATCCTCTTGCACCGGCTTTTCGAGCTTGAGCATCGAGATGCGCTTGGCAACGGTGCCGCCGCGCGGCGTCACGCGCACGGTCCACAAACCGGCCTGCCCGCGCTCGTCGATTCCCGCCGCATACCAGTCCGCGTCCGGTCGGCCGACGATCAAAAGTCCCGCCGCCGAGCCGATCTCGATCCTGCCGCGCCGTTCGATGCGGGCGCGCACCTCGTATTCGCCGGTCGCGCTGACGGTCGTGAGCATTTCTCCGTGCAGGCGCACGCTGGCGAGTTCAATGGCTTTGGGTTCGGGGCGGAAGGCCTTCGGTGGCTGGGCAAAGACGGTTTTCCAGGCTGCGCGAGAACCCTCCAGCTCACGGATGGAGCCAAGCAGCAAGCCTTGAGACCGTGCACTCTCGCGCAACTCGTCCGCCAGCTGACGCAGCTGTGCATCTTCCCTCAGAATGCCCGAGCTCAGCGCGGCGAGCGTGTAGGCACGCAGCGGCAGGCCCGGATCCGCGCGCAGGTAGTCATCGAGCAGGCCGCTGACGGAGCGGGCGAGTTCGCGCGAGCGCAGGCGCGCCGAGCGCAGGGCCGCGTTCTTCGAGTCCAGGCGCTTGAGGCGGTTCTCCAGCTCCATGCGGCGTGCGTCCTCGAGCTCCCACTTGCCGCGCGCGGCAAGCTCGAGTGCGTCCTCGAGCAGGGGTGCTGCAGCCTGCGGACGCTTGAGGCGCTCGAGAATCTCGGCCTGGAGCACGAGGAGGTTGCCGTCGGGCTTGTCGCTCTTGTCGATGCGCGCACGGATGTACTCGAGGTGCGAGAGCGCGCGGCCGAGCAGTTCCTGCTCGGGGACTAGTGCCTGCTTGCCTTCCTTGGCCGCGATGGCGGCGCGATCGAGGCAGGCCTGCATGCGCGCGAGACGCAGCTCGCGGGCGCGCGGGTCGGTGCCGTGCAAGGGCCGGATCTCCTGCGTGATCCAGCGCGTCCAGTCGCGCTCGAAGTCCTCGAAGCTCTTGTGACGCAGCGGCGAGTCGGGCCCGAGGAAGACGCTCTCGAAGACCGGCATCGAGCCGCCGCCGGATTTCAGGATCTCGCGCGTGTACCGCGCGTAGAGCGGGCGGTAGGAGTAGGCCTGCGTCGTGGGATCCTCGTACTGCTGCAGGAAGTACACGAGGCCCCAGCCGAAGGCGTAGTACGTCGCGGGGTAGGAGGCCGGCGAGTCATACGCCACCACCTGACGCGCGCGCACGCCATCGGGCTTGGCAAGTTCCGCGCACAGGCTCGCAAGCCGGCCTTCCGCAGCTTCGGGCCACAGCACGCGATTGTCGGCCATCGCCACCGTGCCTTCGAAGAAGCTCGCCGTGCCCTCGTTGAGCCAGGCCGGCACGAAGCCGCCCTGCGAGAGCAGCGAGGTGAACTGGTGGCTCGCCTCGTGGTAGAGCGTCTCGAGCATCCAGTCGAGGCTGCCTGAACCGTTGGTGCGCGAATCGTAGCAGTGCACCGCGTTCTCGCCGGAGGACCACCAGCCCTCGGGGCCCGCGCCGCCCGGCCACTCCTTCAGCATCTCCTCGCGCGTGGCGTGGATGCGGATCGTGGCCTTGGCGCCGCGCGCGCGGCCCGCATCGCCGTCGAAGAAGACCTGCACGTAGAAGCCGAAGAGCGAGTCCATCAACTCGCCGACCCGTTTCACGAGCTCGGGCTCGAGGTTGGCGACGAGCTTGTAACGCTCGCTCTCGTGCTCGGTGACGGGGAAGCTGCCGGGAACTGCTGCGGGCTTGCTGGCCGGCTCGGGGCGCGAATCCTCCGGGGTCTCGGCTGCCTCGGCGTCAAGATCGAGGCGGTTGAGCGCACCGCGCACGCGCGCGAGCAGCTCCTCGACCTTGGCGAGTGTCTTGCCGCTGGAGATGGGGGGCAGGCGCTCGAGGATTTCCAGCGCGCGCTGCGTGTGGCCCTGCTTCTCGAGTTCGGCGGCCGCCTCGGTCAGCGTTGCGGCGAGCTTGGCGAGCAGCGCATCGCGCCGCGAGGAGAGCGGATCCGTGCGACGGATTTCCGCGGTGCAGGCTTTGGACTGCGCTTCTTGCTGGAGCGCCAGATAGCGGCGCGCGGCCTCCTCGAACCAGTGGGCGGCCTCATCGCGACGGTTGAGCTGGCTCAGCGCGCGCGCGTAGACCTCGCACAAGCGGGGGTCATCGGCTCCTCGGCGGAGCGCCTCCACGGCAGTCCGCGCCGCAGCCGGAGCTTCCTTGGCCGCCAGCTGCTCCAAAGCGATGCGTAGTGCTTCCGGATGGCCCTCCGGCAAGTCCCAAACGGCGGGGACCGCGCCGATCGGAGCGGTCCCCGCGAGGATCAGGAAGCAGTGTGCGAGAAAACGCCGCACGGGCGAAGCGCTCACTCGAGCGTGATCTTCAGCTTGGTCGTGCCCGCCAGTTCCATGCCCTGGCCGATGGTCATGTTCTGTCCCTGCATCTCCAGGGCCATCTCGATGTCCATGATGGCCTTGGCCGGGCCGCTGAATTCGAAGGAGTGCGCGTGGTTGCCGGCGAGGTCCCAGAGCAGTTCGCCGGTACCCTCGTACTCGAAGCTCACCTCGACCTTCTCCATTTCCATTTTCATGCCTTCGGCTTCGGCGTTCGCGGCGTTCTCCTTGGCTTGCTCGGTGAGGTCCTTCTTGCCCTTGGCCTTGACCTCGAGCTTGATCACTGCGTAGGACTTGCCCGACACCTCGCGCATTCCATCGAAGGTGGCCGTCGCCTCGCCTTCCATGTCGCTGTTGAACCAGTCTGTCGGGCTGCCGGCACCGCCCATGTCGCCCATGCCCATCGGCGACTCTGCCGATGAATCCTCCTTGGGCTTGATCTTCAGGTCGCCACCAGGGGAGATGACGTGGCCGAGCTGCTTGACGTCCACCTTCCAGCTCTCGCCTTCCTTGACCTCACCCTTTGGCAGGAGCACGCGCATGTCCATGTCCTCGTGGAGGTCCTTCAGCAGATCGTCGTTGTCCTCCTTGGGGTCGAAGGCGAGTTCGTACTCGCTGGTTTCGCCGTTCCAGGTGTAGACGATCTTCTTGCCGGTGAGCTTGCTCTCGAGATCCCGGGAGTTCTCGTTCTCCTGAACATTGCCCATCATGTCGACCTTCATCGACATGCCGACCGTACCGCTGATGTCATCGAACTTGCGCGACAGCTTGGCGGGCTTGCCGTCGGCCATCTTCGCGTACGTGTCGCTGACCACGACCGTCTGGTCCTGGTTCATGGTCATCTCCATCTCCGGCTTCATCGGGCTGTCGTTCCCGTTGATCGTCATGGAGTAGTCCTGCAGCGTGAATTCGCTCGTGTTGTTCATCGTCCGCGTCAGCGTCGTGCCTTCGGCCGGCGCGAAGCGGATCTTCACGACGGTGGGGCGCAGCGCCGGCACCAGGGGAACGAGGAGGAGGGGTGCGGCAAGGAGGAGCAGTTTCTTCATGTGTGTGTGGGGGGCTTTTTGGCCCCGGAAGTATAGGGCGCGGCGAAGCGCAGAATCCCGTTCCTTGCAGGTTCCATACATGCAGGCGGGCGGGATCACCCCGCCCGCCCCTCTTCCAAGCCCCCCGAAGGGCTCTCCGACGGTCCTACTGGCAGAAAGTCACCTGCAGTCCGTTGGCCGCGTTGAAGTTGGCTCCACCCGCATCGGGGTCGCGGTACCAAAGCGTGAAGTTGAGCACCGAGCCCGGCAGGATCGGCCCGGAGGCCGGCAGGCTGGCGAAATTCACGGGGTAGTACATGTCACCCAGATCGTTGGCGTTGATCAGCGGCAGGCGCGTGAACGGCGAACCCACGCAGCGGTAGCCGTTGCCGAAGGTCGCTTGCGCCTGGTTGGCGCCGTAAAAGAAAAGACCTGCCTTGAGCGGCGGCACGCCGAAGGCCTGCAGCACGAAGTCGTTGTTCGAAATGTAGGTCGACCCCGCCCAGCCCATCACGGCGCCATTGGGATCGTAGGAGTTGGGGGCGGAAATGCAGTAGCTCGTCGGCGGCGCGCAAGGCTGCGTGGCCTGACTGACCCACAACACCCTGACATCGTCGATGTTCCAGCCGCCGAAGGCAGTCGAGCCGTTGGTTTGCAGCGAGAACTCGATCTGCACCGAAGGATTGCCATCGGCCAGCGCCGAGATGTCGATCTCTTGAGCCGACCAGGCCGTCTCGGTCAGGTTCGAGGTCGGGTTGATCCAGACCTGCGTACCGTTGACGCGGATGCGGGCCTGATCGCTGGCCGAACCCTGCACGGAGAGCCAGCGCTTGAAGCGCAGCTTGGTGCCCACCGCCACGCTGCAGTTGATTGTCGGCGAGCGCAGCCAGTAGTTCGAGTTGCTCGGATAGGCGCCGTTGGAGCTGCCGGTGCCCAGATCGGTGCCCCAGCAGCGTCCGGAGAAGTAGCCATCGCGCGGGTCGACCCACGAGACGCCGCCGGAGGAGCCGCTCTTGGCGTTGCCGGGTCCACGGGCCCAGTCGTCGGTGCCGGTGATCAGCCCGTGCGTCCAGCCCTGATCGTTGCTGAGGTCGAAGCCGTGGGACAGCAGCGTGCTGACGTTGCCGACATCGAAGTCGAGGAAGTCGGCGCCGGCGCTCGGCGGCCAGTAGGAGTTCAGGCTGGCGTTGTCGGTCGCCTGAATGAAGTACTGCACGTACGCGGGGCCGACCTGACCGGGAATCGCAGCCGTGTAGTTGTTCGAGCCCAGCGCCGTCATCGGGATCGACTGCAGCGCGCCGCCGTTGACGCGGTAGCGCAGCGTCGCGGTTTGCACCGGCGGGTTGGTGTTGGCCGTGATGGTCGCATTCACGACATAGGGACCCGCCTCGAAGGGCGTGTCGGCGAGATCCGTGACGTTGACGATCGCCAGCGAGGGGAGCGTGTAGCCGGGGAAGCCCTGATCGCGGAAGCCGCCGTCGATGTGCGTGTAGTTGGGCGTGCCGTTGCCGATGTTGCCGTCGTTGTCATCGAGCGTCAGCCACTGCGTCTCGATCACGGACTTGATCTGGGTCTGGTTGAAGGCGGACATCCAGCTGAGAAACAGCGTGTTGGCGGTCAGATCGCCCTGCGCGTTGCCCAGCGCCACATTGAGACGGTTGCGGATCTTCCACGCGGCGCCCATCCAGGGGCGTCCATCCGCGTGCACACCCCCGTAGCAGGATGGATTGCCGTCGCCGCAGAAGGCGGCCGTGTTGGTGCCCGTGCGGATATTCGTGCCGGTGCCGCTGAAGCCCTCGCCCACGATCGGCGTGTCCCAGACATACATGGCCCAGCAATCGGCGTTGCCCTCACCTATGCCGTCCGAGCCATTGCCCGTGCCGTAACGCACGTTCATCCAGTGTCCGTGCTCGTGGCTCACCACGGTGGAGTAAGAGGTGTTGACGCAGGAACCGCCGGAAGCGAAGAAGTTGATGCTGAAGCCGTTGTAGAAGGCGTTGCAGGTCGAGGCCTGGTTGACATCCGCGAAGGCCACGAAATCCGCGAAGGGATCCGTGGGGTTCACCGCTCGCACCCAGTCGCGCAGCTTGTTGATGCCGATGAAGGCATTGGCCTGGCTGGTCACCGTGGCGGCATTGGCCGAGTTGAGGACGATGATGTTGCCGGTGCCGTTGATCGTGGTCGTCAGGCTGGTCGGCGCGGCGCCGTTGTTGGTGACGTAGTTGAAGCTGCCGGAGTAATCGACGGTGACAGCCAGCGGTCCGTTGATGCCGGGGTAGTTGAAGTTGCCGTTGGCATCCGTGTAGACGGTGCCGGCGCTGCTGCTGACCTTGGCGTAGCGCATCACCTGCTGCGTCTCGGGGTTGGAGCTCGTGTCGGGCAGCGTGCCGGGCGAAGCCTTGGTGTAGACCGTTCCGCCGACATCGAAATGGTGGATGCTCGATTCGCGCTTGAGCAACTCGCCGGTGTTGGCGTCGATCCAGTGAACATTGCCCAGCGGCTCGCTGTCTTGCTCGTGCCACTGCAGGTCAATCTGCCAGCACAGGCGCGGTTCGCGGCCGTGCTCGGCGTCGTAGCCGAGGATCACGAGTTCCGGCGCGAGCGGCAGTTCATTCGCCTCGAAGCCCGTGTGTGCGCGGAACAGCGCGTGGGCTCGGGCCAGGGCAGCATCCGCATCGAGTCGCGGCGCGGTGGGGAACAACGCCACCTGCGGCAGCGAGGTCGACTGGATCGCCAGCAGCGTGCCCTGCATGTCGAACAGCAGGTTGACCCAGCCATCGACCACGCGCACGCCGCCCACGAACTGCTGGAACTTGACGGCCAGCTTGTCGCTGGAACCGATCTGGCCCAACGGGAGGAACTGCGTGCGGGCGAAGACGAGCGTCTCCTGCTCGATGCCGTGCATGGCTTTGGTGTCGGCCAGGCGCTGGATGGCCAGCGGCACGAATTCCTCATCGCGCGCGGGGCGATAGGGGGTGCGCAGCGAGCCGCCATGGATCAGTTGGGCGTAGCCTGTGCCGTCCGCAGGCACCAGTTGCCAGTTCTCGCCGTGTTGGCCGCGCCAGTCGGAAAGCGCCGTGTGGAGTGGGTCTTGGGCGCTGGCGAAGCCGGTCACCAGCACCAGAGAAAGGACGGCGGAAAAATGTTGCATGGAGTGCGCTGGGGGGGGAGGCGGACGGGCCTTTGGGCAAGGACGAGTCAACCCACCTCGAGGTTCCCGGTTCCCCTCGGAAGTATGCCCGAGTGGCAGGCTCAGCGCAGGGCGATGAACAGGATCAGCCCGAAGACCACGAGGTAGACCACCACGGCCGCCACCTCGGGGGCGGCGTTCCGGTGTTGGATTCGCGGAGTCGGTTCCATGGATGAATAAGGGGGCAGAAAAGGCTCCGACGGGCGTCGGAGTTCCGTTACTCAAGCATTACCCTGTTCTGCAAAGGTCGCTAGGCAAGTTCTGCTGAATTCTCATGAAGATGCTGTTTCTGCTCGCGCTGCTGCCCTCCGCCCAATGGCGGGATGGCAGCTCCCCGGTTCCCGGAACCTTTGGCACCTACGCCCCCGAAGCCGCCCGGAAGCGCTTTGCGGACACCACGGTTCACACCGACACGCATGGGGGCACGGTGCAGGAGCTGCAGGCCCTCAGCGGCGCCGCGGGGGGCTACTCGGTGCTGTGGCGTGACCACCGCGACGGGCTGGCGGGCCTGTACCTGGCCCGTCTGGGCCCCCGCGCCGAGCGGCGGGGACCGGAAGAGGTGGTCCACAGACCCTACGCGGGCCGACGCCTGCAACCCGATCTGGTGGTCGCGCCCTCGGGGGCCGGGGCTGTCGTCTGGATCCACGAGGTCATGAATGTGCCGGTCGTCTTCGGGCATGCCTACAACTCCGAGGGACACTGGGAAGGCCCGGATCGTACGCTGACCCCCATGCCCCAGAGCCTGCAGCCCCGAGGGGGCCGGGATCAGGGCGCCCGCCAGCCGCGGCTGGCTCTGCGGCCGGAGGGTGGCTACTACGCCGCTTGGCTCAACCGCGGCGGGCTGCACTGGGTGGAATGCGACCACGAGCTCGCGCCTCTGGGTGAAACCCGTCTGTTCGGCGGTCGCGAGGTGGCGGTCGCGGGCCCGTTCGCCTGGATCGGCACGGCTCAGGCTCCGCTGGCGATCTGGAGTGCGGACAACCAGGTGCTGGCAGCCCGCGTCGACCTCGACCAACGCCCCCGCGTGATCGCTGAGGGCAAGCACCTCGATGTCCAGCCCACGAAGGAGGGCGCTCTGCTGCTCGCCGAGCAGGGCGGGCGCGCCAGCGTGCGCGTGCTCGATCCGCGCGGCGAACTCGTCGGCCAGCCGATCGCGGTGGGGCTCGAGGGCGAGCAGGCGTTGGGCATCGCGGCGCTTCCCGGGCACGCCGCCGTGCTTGTCGAGAGCCCCACGAGCCCGCGCTGGCGCGTCGATCTCCTCGATCTGCGCAAGTCCGCGCTGTTGCGCTCGCTGCCGCTGGAGATCGCGGACCTGAAGCGCGGCAGCGTTCCGCGCATCGCTGCTTCGGGACGCGAGCTGCTGGTCGCTTGGACCGCCAACGGCGGCGGGGATGGCGATCCCAGCATGCTGCGCGTCGAGCCCTTTGCGGAGGGCGGCGCAGCCCACGGTCCCGAGCGGGTTGCGACCGACGTGGCGAGCTCCGATCAGATCAACCCGCGCATCGCGGCGGCGGGTGAGCGCGGCGCGCTGGTCTGGGTTGATCGTCGCTCAGGCGAAGCCCAACCGTGGGCGCGACGCTTCGACGGCAGCGGGCTCGTCGGCGTCGACTGGGCCTTGCCCGCTCGCGGCGCCAGTAGCGTCAGTGCCATCGCCATGCAGGACGATGGGCGCTTCGCGATCGCCTGGGCGGAAGCCTCCGGGGTGGCGCTGCAAGCCTACTCCGCGGATGGAACGGCCCAGGGGGATTGCGTGCGGATGGCGCGGGCCACGCCCAGGGAACTGGTGCTGCTGCCCGTGCGCGGGGCGCGCGACTGGCGTCTGTTCTGGGTCGAAGGCGAGCAGCAGGTCCAGACCATCAGCCTTGCTGCCGACCTTCAGGCCAGCGGGCCGGCGCTGGTGCTGGGCATCGGCCAGCGCGTCAGCGCCACGCAGTTGCTGGGCGGCGCATGGGTGTGCGTGTTCGACCGGCGCGGCGAGCGCTCCGAACTGTTCGGGCGAAGCCTCTCGGCCGGGGGCCAGCCCGGGGAACCCTTCGGTTTCGAGGCGACGCCCTCGGGCCATGATTGGGATGCCGCGCTGGCTCCCGCCCGCGACGGCGGCTTCCTGATGAGCTGGACCAGCGGCGACATCGACACCCCGCTGCGCGACATCGTGGCGCGGCGCTTCGATGCGCGCGCCCGGCCCAGTGGTCCGCTGCTGTGGATCGGCTGCACGGGCAATGAGCAGGACACCTCGGACGCGATCACGCTGGCCGACGGCAGCTTCCTCGTGGCTTATGAGGACGATCTCTCGGGCTACGACCACACGCTTGCCCAGCGCATCGATCCCGCAGGTCGCCGGGTGGGGGCGCTGGTGCGGCTCAACCAGCTCGAGGCCACCCATCTGGAGGACCGCGTGGCGCCCCGGGTGGCGCCCTTCGGAGCCGGTTTCACGGCGGCCTTCGGCGATCGACGGCGCTCCCAGGGTTGGGATGTTTCGTGGACGATCTACGGGCCCGGTTTTGACGAGCTCCCGCCGAAGTAGGCCCTCACGGGGAGACTGCTCCCCATGCCGGGACTTTCCAAGTTCTAAGATGTTGGCAGCCAAGGATTTAGAATCGGTTTTCGGGCCGTGACGGCCCGCCGACCCCAAATCCTTGGTCGGCAGAGCCTTAGATCGGCAGATGTCCACGATTGGGGAGCAGTGTCGCTAACTCGCATTCAGGAGCCGGATCTGGTATCCCCTCACGGAATCGTGACCCCGCTCCCAAACCAGCAGCCGAGCCTCGCCCGGGAGGTGCCGCCCAAACTGCCGCGCACCCCTGCCCACACCAAGATCGTCGCCACGATCGGACCGGCCACCGAGGATCGCATCGGCGAGCTGATCGATGCCGGGATGAGCGTGGCCCGGATCAATTTCAGCCACGGCTCCGAGGAGGACTTTCTCCGGCGGGTGCAGAAGATCCGGCGCGAGGCCGACAACCGCATGCGCGCGGTCGGAATCCTGGCCGACATCCAGGGCCCCAAGATGCGCATGAGCCGCTTCGAAGGCGGCCTGCTGGAGCTCGAGCGCGGCATGCGCGTCACGATGCGCCAGGCCAAGGGCACCGCGCCCGACGGTGAGGTCTGGTTCGAGTTCGGCGGCTTCCTCGAGGCGGTCCGGCCCGGCCACCGGGTGTTGCTGGCCGACGGCAAGGTCGAAGTCAGCGTGCAATCGGTCGGCTCGGATTCGATGCAGGGCGAGGTGACCCGCGATGGCGTGATCAAGGATCGCCAGGGCGTGCATTTCCCCGACAGCCGCATTGCCTATGAGCTGCCGACCGCGGAGGACCGCCGCAACCTGCAGCTCGCCACGCAGGCGGGCATCGACATGATCGGCATCAGCTTCGTTTCGAGGCCCGAGGAGGTCGACGTGGTCCGCGCACTGGCTCCCAATGCGCTGATGATCTCGAAGATCGAGCGCATGGCTGCGCTGGAGAATCTCGATGCGATTCTCGCGCGCACGGACGGGATCATGGTGGCACGCGGCGATCTGGGCGTCGAGGCGGAACTCGAGCAGCTCCCGCTGATCCAGAAATCGCTGATTCAATCGGCGATGCGAGCCGGCCGCTTCACGATCACCGCGACGGAGATGCTTGAGAGCATGATCAGTTCGTCGCGACCGACGCGCGCGGAGGTGACCGACGTCGCCAATGCCGTGCTCGACGGCACCGATGCCGTCATGCTTTCGGCGGAAACCGCCGTGGGCGAGCACCCGGTCGAGGCCGTGGCGACGATGTCGCGCATCTGCAGCGCGGTGGAGCAGAGCCAGCGCTACCAGAGTCTGCCCGCGCCGACCTTCCGCGCCAGCGAGTCCAACTTCGCCAATGCAGTCGCGCTGGCGGCCGTGCAGGGGGCGACTGCGCTCAACATCTCGAAGATCGTGTGCTTCACGGAAACCGGCAACACGGTGCGCCTGCTCTCGCGCTACCGGCCCAATGCCGAGGTGCTGGCGCTTTCGCCGCATCCCCAGACCGTCAACCACATGACCGTGCTGGCCCACGTGCGGCCGATGCTGTTCCGGCGCGAGCGCAGCCTCGAGGACATGCTCTACATGGCCTCCGAGATGCTCGTGGTGCGCGGCTTTGCCCAGTACGGCGATCCGATCGTGTTCGTCGCCGGCGTCCCCGCCGGTCAGAAGTCCTCGACCAACGTGATGAAAATCCATCGCATCGGCGAAGAAGTGAAGATGCACTGAAATCCGCGGTTGACGCGGAACAGAAACACTGGGAAAGTGTCGCCTCACCCTGCTGATCACCGATGTTGAACACCACGCGCTTCGAGTTCCCCCGGCTGCGCTCCCTGACGCGCTTCCTCAAGCCGTCCGAACCCGAGATCGACAAGGTCTCGCGGCATGGTGCCCGGGTGGTCTGCGTCGCGAGCGGCAAGGGGGGCACGGGCAAGAGCGTGCTCACCAGCAATCTGGCGGTGCTGCGTGCCAAGCGCGGCGAGCGCGTGCTGCTGATCGACTTCGACGCCGGGCTGGCCAACGCTCACCTTCTGCTCGGACTGGCACCGCGACATGATTTCGGCCATGTCCTCGACGGTAGCGTGCGTGCCAAGGACGCGATCGTGGAGGGACCCGACGGCGTGCACCTGATCTCGGGCGGAGTCGGACGCCATGCGCTCGCCAACCCGACGCGCCGCGAGCTGGAGCAACTGTTCGAAGCGCTGCGTCCGCTGGAGTTCGAGTACGACCTGATCCTGGTCGACCACGGCGCGGGGCTGTCCTACAGCACGGTCGCGCATCTTGCCGCCACCAGCACGCTGCTGCTAGTCACCAACCACGAGGTCACGGCGCTCTCGGACGCCTACGCGCTCTACAAGCGCGCCCAGATGGTCAACCAGCATCTGCGGGTCGGCATGGTGCTCAACCGCTGCCCGGACGAAAAGCAGGCGATGTTGGGCTGGGAGCGGTTCAAGAAGACGAGTTTGCAATTTTTGGGCACGCATCCGGAGCTGGTCGGCTGGGTGCCTGCGGACGAGGCCGTGGGACGCAGCGTCCAACTGCGCAAACCGGTCTCCCTGAGCGAGCCCGCGAGCCAGGCTGCCCAGGCGATCGCGAAGGTCGCCGCCTGGACTGCGATCGAGACCGCGCGCACTCCCAGCTCGTTCTACGAGCGCGCGAAGAAAGCTCTGCGCTGAACGGCGGACTGCTGCCTTTTCTTTTGGCGAGCGGAGGCGTAGCGTCCTCGCACACCGATGTTTGTCCTTGCCCTCGTGAATCAGAAAGGCGGCTGTGGAAAGACCACTGCCGCCGTGAACCTCGCCGGAGCCCTCGCCGCGCTCGGTCGCCGCGTGCTGCTCGTCGATCTCGATCCGCAAGCCCACGCCACGCTCGCGCTGGGGGCATCGCCCGGCACTTCGCAGCCCACGAGCTTTGACCTGCTGGCGGGCGAGGCGAGCATCGAGGATGTCGAGCAATGCGTCGCAGGCGACGTGTGGATTTCGCCCGCATCGCTGGAGTTGGCTCAGTTTGAAGAAGTTTCCGCGCGCCTCATCGAACCCGAGCAGCGGCTGCGGGCGGTGCTGGCCGAGGCGCGCGAAGTCTATGACTTCGTGCTGATCGACTGTCCGCCGCGCGCCGACGGCGTGCTGACCGCGAACGCGCTGAATGCCTGCGATTGCGCGGTGCTCGTCGTCGAGACGGGCGCGTTCGCGCTGCAGGGCGCGCTCGCCGCGCAACGCATTCTCGAAGAGCGTCTCGCCCAGGGTGAACGCGCCTTCGAAGTGCGCGTGCTGGCGACGATGTTCAACCGGCGCCTGCGCATCGCCCGGGAAATCCTGATCGCGATGCAGGCCCGCTTCGCAGAGCGCCTGTTCCAGACGGCGATCCGCGAGAGCGTGCGGCTGCGTGAATGCGCCGCTCTGGGCGCGCCCGTGCAGGTGGTCGATCCCGCCTCGCGCTCGGTGCAGGATTTCGCCAGCCTTGCCCGCGAAGTCTGCGAACTGAGTTCGCGGATCGCGCGCCAACAGGAAGTGCTCCCGCGCGCCGCGCCGCGCATCGAAGTCGCCGAAGCCTGAACACAACGCCATGGATGCCCTCGCCCTGCTTTGCACGCTCCACGCCGACGGTCCCTCGACCCTGCAGCGCCTCAAGGCTGCCGGTTGCCACTCGCTTGCCGATCTCGCGCGCCTTTCGGACGAGCGGCTGGTGGAACTCGTCGAATCCACGCCCGCTGCGGCGCGCCGCTTCCGCCGCGAGGCGCGCCATCTGGCCGAGCGCGCCGGCGCCGACTGGCTCGAGCGCGAGGAGGGTTCCGAGGAGTCCCTGCCGCTCGCTGCCCAGACGGCCTCCGCCGAACAACCCCAGACCATGCACCTGCCTCCCCGCGAGCGCAGCATTCTCGACAAGGTGCTGGCCCAGTGGCGCGAAGCGGACGCGCGCGAGCCCTTGCCGGCGACCGCCGAGGAGGAGCCGATGAGCGTCGAAGGGCTGGTGCTCGAGTCGCTGGAATCGACGGAGAGTTGCTCGGGCACGCCGCTGGAGGCGGGCTGCGTCGAGGGACTCGACGAGCAGGTGCTCGCGGCGCTCGCCAACTGCGGCGTCGACACGCTGGAAGCCTTCGAGGCTGCCGAACTCGACCAGCTGGCACTGCACAGCGGCGTCGGCTACTCGCGGCTCGACCGCGTCCGCCGCCTGCTCTACCGCGCGGAGTTCCTGCCGGTCGGGACCCCCGCCAGCAGCGAGCCGGAGCGGATGATCGTTCCGCGGGCCCCAGCCGCCGCGACGCGGCGCGCCGAGCCCTGGACGCCGGCCCCGGAAGGGGCTGCGGGGCCTTTCGCCTGACTTTCCCGAAAGCGGGACTGCTCCGGGTTTGCGTTTCCGTTTGCGCTCAGGCTGGCTGAGATTCCGCGCCGATGGGCGACTTCGAGGGAGTGCCCTCGCAGCAGCCAGTCATGGACCTCAGCACCATCATCGGATCGATCCTCGTCACGGCCTTCCTTGTCTGGTCGATGATGCTGGGCAACGGGGGCCTCATCTTGTTCTATGACATGCCCTCGATCGTGATGGTCTGCGGGGGCTCGGTCGCGGTGGTGATGATGAACTACACCTTCGCGGACCTCAAAAGTCTGTTCAGCGTCGTGCTGCGCGCCTTCGTCGCGAAGAACATGTCGCCGACGGAGCTGATCGAGCGCACGATCGAGTATTCAAACCTCGCCCGCCGGGAAGGCATCCTTGCGCTGGAAGCCAAGCTCAAGGAAGTCAAGGATCCCTTCTTCGCCAAGGGGCTGCAGTGCGTCGTGGACGGCTTCTCGGCCGAGACGGTGCGCAGCATCATGGAACTTGACGCGGACTGGAGCCGCGCGCGCCACTCCAATGGCAAGAAGATCCTGGAGACCTTTGCCGCGATGGCTCCGGCCTTCGGCATGATCGGAACGCTGGTCGGCCTGGTGCAAATGCTGGCCTCGCTGTCCGATCCTTCGAAGATCGGCGGCGGCATGGCCGTTGCCCTGCTGACCACCTTCTACGGCGCGGTGATCGCCAACGTGATGTGCATTCCGATCGCCGGCAAGCTCGACTTGCGAGCCAAGGAAGAAGCGCTGCTCAAGGCCATGATGATCGACAGCGTGCTCGCCATCCAGTCAGGCGAGAAGCCGACCATCATCCGTGAGCGGCTTTCGGCCTTCCTCTCGCCCAGATTGCGCGCTCGCGCGGCGGCCTGACCATGGCCTTCGAGGAAGAACCCGCGCCCGGAGCCCCGGAGTGGATTGTCACTTTCTCGGACATGATCTCGCTCCTGGTGACGTTCTTCGTCCTGCTGCTGACCTTCACGGCCACAGGCGAGTCCGAGAAAGTCAAGACCAAGCTGCGGCTCGATGGGACCAACGGCATCTTCCGGCGCGACCCCGGCGCAGACCCGATCGAGGACATGCGCAAGTCGGAGATGATCGACAACGTCAACGCGCTGAAGGCCTCCACGGAGCAGCACACCCGGCCGGACATCGATCTGCCGGAAGACCTCGAGCACATGGGGCAGAAGCTGGACGCCCTGCACGTGCCCTTCGACCTCAACCACGTGTTCGACGGCCTGTCCCTGCGCTTCGGATCCGAATGCTCCTTCTCGCCGAGCTCCGCGACGCCGACGGCAGCCTTGGTGAAGAGCCTGCATGAGATCGGCAAGACCCTGCCGCACTATCCGCTGCTGATCACGGTCGAGGGCCATACCGACAGTCACTTCCAGCCGACCGGTGCATTCCCCGATGCGGAATCGCTGGGATTGGCGCGTGCGCACGCCGCTGCGCGCATTCTCGTCGAAAGCGGCGGACTCGCCGCCAAGGACGTGATGATCACCACGCGGGGATCGCTGATCCCGCGCGAGGACAACGAGACCCCCATGGGCCGGCTGATGAACCGTCGCGTCGAGATCCGGCTCCTCAAGGGGCCCTCCATCTTGCAGGGGCAGCGCTGAGTCATGGGTTTTCAGGAAGATCCCAAACCCGGCATTCCGGCCTGGCTGGTCTCCTTCGGGGACATGATGACGCTGATCCTGACCTTCTTCATCCTGCTGGTGGCGATGGCGCCGACGCAGGATGCGATCAAGGTGGCGAAGGGCATTGGTTCCTTCGAAGTCGCGCTGCGGGGCCATGGCATGCCCGGCATGCTGAGCGGAGATCAGAAGAAGGCCATTTTCGACAAGGTGCGCGCGCGCTTCGGCCTGCCTCCCGAGGATGATCCCGATCGGATCGACGCGAGCATCGAAGCGTCGAAGCTAGAATTGCTGCGCGTCGAGTCGATCGAGCGTCTCAAGGGCAGTCAGGAGCTGCGGATCGAGGACGTCGTGCGCTTCTCGCCCGGCTCGGCGGTGCTCACCGGCAAGCAACAGGAGGCGATCGAGCGCCGCGGTGCGGAGCTTGCCCCGGGAACCGGGGAGCTGCTATTGATCGAGGCCTACGGCGATGGCGGCGGCGATGTCGACGCCGACCTGCGCCTCGCGCATGCGCGCGGTCGGGCCGTGATGGAGCACCTGACGGGCACGCAGGAAGTTCCGCGGGCCCGCGTCCAGATTCGGGTGCCCTCCGACCCCGGTCTCTACGGCCCGGCTCGATCCGGCCGGGTCGACGCGCGACTGCTGCTGCCGCTCACGCCCAACTGAGCCGCGACGCGTACAATCGCGCGCTGCTTGAGCATCGTTCTACACTACCGCGCCTACGCCACCGCGGCTCTCAACGTGCTGCTCGGCTCGCTGGAGGAGTCGGTCGATCCGCCGCGCGTGTGTATCGCGCAAGGCAGGCTCGAGCTGGTTGAGCTGCTGCGGGCGGAGCTTGCGGCCGGGCGCCGTGCGCTGGTGCTGTGGTCGTTCTACTCGCCGGATCTGGAGCCCTGCATGCGCGAGCTGGCCTTCGTGCGCTCGCGTGTTGACGATCCTCGTGTCACGCACATCGCGGGCGGGCCGCACGCCAGTGCCGAACCGCTCTCGACCCTGCGCGCGGGCTTTGATTTCGCCGCGCAGGGCGAGGGGGAAGCGCTGGTGCGCGAGCTGGCGCTCCGGCACGAGCGCGGCGACGACTTGAGCACCTGCCGTGGACTCGCGCGCCTGTCGCCAGAGGGGCAGCTCGTCTCCAGCGGTCAGGCGGAGCGCGTCGAGCTGGACGCCTACCCGCCCTTCTCGTATCAGCGCCGGAGATTCAACGCGCTGGAGATTACCCGCGGCTGCATCTACGCCTGTGGCTTCTGCCAGACGCCCTTTCTCTTCAAGGCGCGCTTTCGGCACCGTTCGGTGGCGCAGATCCGCCGCGCGGTGCGCTCCATGGCGCAGGCGGGCTGCGGGTACGTGCGCTTCCTCAGCCCGACTTCGCTGTCCTACGGCAGCCAGAGCGAAGCGGTGGAACTTCCGGCCGTGGAGGAGCTGCTGCGCAGCGTGCGCGAGGAATTCGGGCCGCAGGGCCGCATCTACTTCGGGACTTTCCCTTCAGAGCTGCGCCCCGAGCACGTCACGCCGGAGGCGCTCGCGCTGCTGCGGCGCTGGGTCGACAACCGACAGCTGGTGATCGGCGGGCAGTCAGGCTCGGATCGGGTGCTGGCGGCGACGCACCGCGGGCACGATGTCGAGGCCGTGCGCCGAGCCGTGTCGGTCTCGGTCGAGGCGGGTTTCACGCCCAACGTGGACTTTCTCCTGGGTCTGCCCGGAGAGAGCGCCGCGGAGATGGGGGAGACCATGGCTTTCGCCCGTGAACTCGCGCTCGCCGGAGCGCGCATCCACGCGCATGCCTTCATGCCCCTGCCCGGCACACCGCTCAAGAGCGCGCCGGGGGGCGAGTTGCCTGCAGCGGTGCGCCAGGAGTTGGAACAACTCTCCTCGAGCGGGAAGGCCTACGGCCAGTGGCGAGCGCAGCAGGAGTTCGCTGCGCGCCTCGCGGCGCGCAAGCGCGGTTCTTGAGTTTCGCGGGGCAGCCCTTGCGCTATCCTGAGGGCTACCGACTGGAAGCCCGATCCCGTGACCGCCATCTTGAACCGCAATTCCTCCTGCCTCATTCCCTCCGCTGCCGGCCGCAGCGGCGACGATCCGATCTTTGCGCTCAACGCTGAAGCCAATCGGCGCGCGGCGGCGGGGATGAGCGTCGTGAACGCCACGCTGGGCGCGCTGATGGACGATACCGGCGCGCTAGCGGTCCTGCCGGCGGTGACCGAGGCCTTCGCGCGCGTGCCGGCGCGCAAGGCGGCCGCCTACGCGCCGATCAGCGGCGATCCCCCCTTTCTCAAAGCCGTGATCGAGGATGTCTACGGCGCGAGCGCGCTGGCGAGTCAGACCGTCGCGGCGGCCTCGCCGGGCGGCACGGGCGCCCTCTACCACGCAGTGGTCAGTTTCCTCGAGCCGGGCCAGGCGCTGCTGACGACCAACTACTACTGGGGCCCGTACGCGACGCTTGCGACCCACGCGGGACGGCGCGTCGAGACCTTCGAGATGTTCCATCCCGAGGGAGGCTTTCACCTCGAGGCCTTCGACGCGAGCCTCGGCCGCATCCTGCGTGCGCAGGGCCGTGCGCTGATTTTCCTCAACACCCCCTGCCACAACCCCACCGGATTCTCAATGAACGAGAAGGAGTGGGAGCAGGTCAGCGTGATCCTCGCGCGCCGCTCCAGCGAAGGTCCGATCGCCCTGCTCGTCGATCTCGCCTACGCGCGCTTCGGGTCCGCAGCGTCGCAGAACTGGACGCGCTTTGCACCCGCGATCGCCGAGAACGTGACGCTTCTGGTCGCTTGGAGTGCCTCCAAGGCCTTTGCTCAGTACGGCGCTCGCGTAGGCGCCCTGCTGGCGACGCACCCGGACAAGGATGAGCGCGCGCGGATCTCCAACGCGCTGGCATTCTCCTGCCGCGGCACCTGGTCGAACTGCAATCACCTCGGCATCCTCGCAATCAGCGAGTTGCTCTCCGACCCGGCTCAGCGTGCGCGGGTCGACGGCGAGCGCGCCGGCCTGGTCGAATTGCTCGATCAGCGCGTCGCGGTGTTCAACCGCGAGGCTGCGCGGCTGGGGCTGCGGTATCCGCGCTACGAGGGCGGCTTCTTCGTGTCGGTGTTCTGCCCCGAGCCCGAGGCCGTCGCCGCGCGCATGCGCGATGACGGCGTGTTCGTCGTGCCGCTGAAGGAAAAGGGCGCCGGCGCCGTGCGCATCGCGCTGTGCTCGACGCCGGCACGCGACGTGCCTCGCGTCACGGCGGCGCTTGCGAAGGCCATTCCCGGCTGAAAGAAGCGGAGGAGCACACCCGGTGGAACAGACCAGCGAGATGCGCAGCGGTTCGAACGACTGGGAACTGCGGCACCGCTATGGAACGCGGGTGCACATCCTCGACAATGTGTTCCTGCTTTCGGCCCTGTCGCGGATCGGCTCGCCCTCGGTCGCCCACCGCGACCTGATGGCGCTGCTGCGCAGCGTCTACCAGTCGCTGCTGGTCACAGCCTGCGGACGCGAGCTGCCGCGTGTTGCCGCCGAGGTTCCGACGCGCATGAGCGTGCAGTATCCGCGCCAAGGCGTGTACCGCGGCCCTGTCTTCGATCCCAGCCTGCACATCGTCGTGGTGGACATCATCCGCGCGGGCATTGTGCCCAGCCAGGTGTGCTTTGAGCTGCTCGTCAGCCTGCACGACGAACGCCGCGTGAGGCTCGACCACCTCAACATGGCTCGCATCGCCGACAAGGCGGGCCATGTCACCGGCGTCGATCTCTCGGGCAGCAAGATCGGCGGATCCGTAGAGGGCTCGGTGCTGATCCTGCCCGATCCCATGGGCGCGACCGGATCGACGACGGTCAAGGCGCTGCGGCACTACGAACAGCACTGGGGCCGACCCGCCAAGATCCTGGCGCTGCCGATGATCGCGACGCCCGAGTACCTGCGCGTGGTGCTCGAGGAATTCGACAATCTCGTGGTCTACACCGCGCGCCTCGATCGCGGCCTGAGCGACCCGGATGTGCTCGCCAGCGAACCCGGCACGCACTGGGATCGCGAACGTGGCCTCGACGAGAAGAGCTACATCGTCCCGGGCGCGGGCGGCATGGGCGAAGTGATCAACAACTCCTGGTGCTGAGCGATGCACCGTTCTCCTTATCTCTGCGACCCTCCAACTCGATGAACGATACGAGCGAACCGAAGGATCCCAACTCTCGACGGCAATTCCTCGCGAACAGCGCCCTGTTCGCGGGCGCAGCCGCCGCGCTCTCCTCCTGCATCAGCGCGGGCGACAGGCGCCTGACGATCCCCAAAGCCGGCCGGCGCGCGCCGCTCGGCAAGGATGAGCCTATCCGCGTCGGAGTGATCGGCGTCGGCGGCATGGGCGGGGAGCACTGCGAGCGCCTGATCAACACCACTGCCTCCGGCCGCGAGAACGTGCAGGTCGTGGCAATCAGCGATGTCGCCAAGCCAAGGCTCGATGGCTGGGTCTCGCGCGCGAAGGAAGTGCAGAAGATCGACGTGGCGGGCTACCGCGACTACCGCGAGCTGCTCGCACGGCCCGACATCCATGGCGTTCTGATCGCCACGCCTGAGCACCAGCACGCGGTCAACAGTCTCGATGCGATCGAGGCGGGCAAGGACGTGTACTGCGAAAAGCCGATGACCTTCACCATGGAGGAGGCTTTCGCGGTGATGACGGCTGTCAACCGCAGCGACCTCGTCTTTCAGGTCGGCACGCAGTTCACCACGCATGCCAAGTATCACGAAGCCATGAAGCTGATCCAGTCGGGCGCGATCGGCAAGCCTACGCTGACCCAGACCTCGTACTGCCGCAACAGCGCCCAGGGCGAGTGGCTTTACGACATCGATCCGCGCCTGCGTCCGGGCGAGATGCTCGACTGGGAAGGCTGGCTCGGTCCTGCGGGCATGCGCCCCTTCGATACCGAGATCTATCACCGCTGGCGCCGCTACAAGCGCTACTCGCATGGCATCGTCGGTGATCTGCTGGTGCACCAGATGACGCCCTTGATCATGGCGCTCGACATGGGCTGGCCCACGCATGTCTCCGCCACAGGCGGTCACTACGTCCACACGGACATGAACAACCACGATCAGGTGTTCCTGACGATCCAGTTCGAAAAGGAGCACACGATGGTGGTGGCCGGCTCCACCTGCAACGAGCTGGGGTTGGAGACCATCGTTCGCGGCCACAAGGCCAATCTTTTCATGGGAGGCACCGATGTGGTGCTGCGCCCCGAGCGCATCTGGGCCGAAGACATCGAGGAGCGCACGATCAAGTGCCCGGGCAACGAGGATCAGCAGGAGCTGCGCCTCGATTGGCTCTCCTGCATTCGCACGCGCAAGCAACCGATTTCGCCCGTCGAGCTGGGCACGAAGGTGATGGTGGTCGTCGATCTCGCTGTGGCCTCGCTGTGGACCGGCCACGCCTTCCGCTTCGATCCCGAGACGATGGAGGCGCGCCGGGCATGAGCACCACGGACACGCGCATCTCCCGTCGCTCGCTGATCGGTGGAGTGGCCGCGCTCGGCGGCACGCTGGCGCTGGCCCGCGCGGGCTGGTCGCAGGAGGGCAAGCCTGCCGAAGCACCTGTTCCCGCTCCGCCGAAAAGGCTGTTCCCGATCTCGCTGGCGCAGTGGTCGCTGCACAAGGCGCTCTTTGCCAAGGAACTCGACAATCTCGACTTCCCTGCTTTCGCGAAGAAGGAGTTTGGCATCGATGCGGTCGAATTCGTCAACAGCTTCTTCAAGGACAAGGCGCAGGATCTCGCCTATCTGACGGAACTGAAGCGCCGCGCGGACGATTCAGGAGTGCGCTGCTGCCTGATCATGATCGACGGTGAAGGTGCGCTCGCCCACGAAGACAAGACCGAGCGCGAGCGCGCCGTGGAGAACCACAAGAAGTGGATCGATGCGGCCGCGTTCCTCGGCTGCCACTCGATCCGCGTCAATCTCGAGGGCAGCGGCTCCGGATCGTCGCGACAGAAGGCCGCCATTCAATCGCTGCGTTCGCTGGGCAACTATGCCGATCCCGTTGATTTGCGCGTGATCGTCGAGAACCACGGCGGCTTCTCCTCGGACGGGGAATGGCTCAGCGAGGTGATGCGGGAAGCTTCGCATCGGCGCGTGGGCACCTTGCCCGACTTCGGGAACTTCCGGATCGACGACAAGCGGGAGTACGACCGCTACAAGGGCGTTCAGGAGCTGATGCCGTGGGCCTGCGCGGTCAGCGCCAAGTCCTATGACTTCAACGATGCCGGCGAGGAGACGACGATCGACTACCGTCGCATGCTCAAGATCGTGACCGATGCCGGTTACCGATCCTGGATCGGTATCGAGTACGAGGGCGGCCGCCTGCCGGAGCGCGAGGGCATTCGCGCCACGCAGAGGCTGCTCGAGAAGATCCGCGAAGAACTCAGCGCCCCCAAGTAATGCTTTCCACTCTGACTCCGATTCTTCTGGGCCTGCTGCAGGCCGCCGGCGCTCAGGAGCCGTACACGCCGAAAGTGATGCCCGCCTCGGATGAGGGGCGGCAGGCGATGGCGCGCTTCGAGATTCCGCCCGGTTTCCGAGTCGATCTCTGGGCTGCTGAGCCGTTGCTGGCGAACCCAGTGGCCATCCATCCAGCGGACACGGGCGAGGTCTACGTGTGCGAATCCTTCCGTCTGCACAAGGGAGTGACGGACATTCGGGAGCACATGGACTGGCTCGACGACGACAACGCCTCCAGCACCGTGGAGGACATGGTCGCGATGTTCCGCAAGCGGCTTGGGCCCGAGGGCTTTGCCGAGATCTGCAAGGAGCGCGAGCGCGTGCGCCTCGTGCGCGACAAGGATGGTGACGGTTCCGCCGAGACAGCCACCGTGTTCTCGGATCACTTTGGCGATCCTGCCGATGGAATCATCGCCGGAGTGCTCAAGTGGAAGAAGGACGTCTTCGTCACCAACATGCCGCACCTGTGGCTGCTGCGCGACGAGAACGGTGACGATCAGGCTGACCTGCACCGGTCGCTTTCGTACGGCTACGGGGTGAAGGTCCAGTTCCTCGGTCACGATCTGCACGGGCTGGCGATCGGACCGGACGGATACCTGTATTTTTCCTGCGGAGACCGCGGCTTCCATGTGGAAACTCCGGATGGAACGCTCGCGCACCCGCAGGCTGGCGCCGTCCTGCGCTGTGAACTCGATGGATCGAAGCTCGAGATCTACCACACGGGCCTGCGCAACCCGCAGGAGCTGACCTTCGACGCCTTTGGCAATCTGTTCACCGGCGACAACAACGGCGACGGCGGCGACAAGGCCAAGTGGATCCAGATCGTGCGTGGCGCGGATTCGGGCTGGCGCAACGGTTGGCAGTGGGTCAATCAGCCCACGCCGCGCGGCTTCTTCAATGAAGAGGGACTGTGGAAGCCGCAGCACGAGGGCCAGCCCGCGTATCTGATCCCGCCGATCGCCAACATCACGGACGGACCTTCCGGCCTGACCTACAACCCGGGTTCCTCGCTGCCGCCGGAGTACGACGGGAATTTCTTCCTCTGCGATTTCCGCGGCGGACCCTCGTACAGTCAGATCTGGAGCTTCGCGCTGGCCGACAAGGGAGCCTCCTTCGAGGTCAAGGACCTGCGCACGTTCGTCAAGGGAACGCTGGTGACCGACGCGGAATTCGGACCCGATGGCAAGCTGTACTTCAGCGATTGGGTGGAGGGCTGGGGTCAGACGGGTAAGGGCCGGATCTACCGCGTGTACGATCCCGAGCGAGCGCAGAGCGCGCTGGTCCGGGAGACGCAGCGCATCCTCTCCGAAGGTCTCGATGCGCGCAGCACGGCCGAGATCGCGCCGCTGCTGGCTCATCCCGATCTGCGCGTGCGTCTGCGCGCGCATCTGGAACTGGCCGACAAGCGCCATGGCACCGCCGGAATCGATGCGCTGCGCGAGTCCGCTCGCTTCGGAAGGACGCTGTTCGCGCGCCTGCACGGGGTGTGGGGCATGGGAGTCGCGCTGCGCAGGGACGCGACGCTGGATGCCAGCGCGCTGCTGGCGTTGCTGCAGGATCCCGAGGCTCAGGTGCGGGCACAAGCTGTGCGCATGGTCGGAGAACTGCGCCGCGAAGCGCACGCCGCGGCCGTTGAGCCGCTGCTGCGGGACGCGGATGCCAAGGTGCGCCTGCGCGCCGCCAGTGCCCTGTACGAGATCGGCGCGAGAAGCAGCCGCGAAGCGCTGCTGGAGCTGGCTCAGTCCAACGCGGATCAGGATGCCACGCTGCGCAGCGCGCTATGCGCAGCACTCGCACGCTGCTCGAGTTCGATGGAGCTGGCGGCGATGGCGGTCGACGCCCAGGCTGCCCGTCGGGTGGCGGCCGTGGTGGCGCTGCGGATCCAGAAAAGCCCGCTCGTGGCGGCCTTCCTCGCGGACGATCTGGCCTTCGTGCGGGAGGAGGCCGCGCGCGCCATCTACGACGCTCCATTGCACGAAGCGCTGCCGGCGCTGGCCGCTGCCACCTCGACGGGCAATGTTCAGTTCCAGCGCCGGGTGAACCACGCACGCTGGCGCGTCGGCGGCGCGGAAAACGCCCAGCGGCTCGTGAGCTTTGCGCTCGAGGCCGGTGCTGACGAAAGCGCTCGGGCCGAAGCCGTCGACCTGCTGCGCAAGTGGAAGGCGCCGCACTCGCGTGATCCGCTATTGGGCCAGTGGCTGCCGATCGCGGAGCGCGATGACTCGATGATCGGCGGCGCGGTCGACTTCCTGCGCGAACATGCCGTGCTGGCCGCGGGGGACCGGCTCGCCAGCGCCTGGATGCGACTCGCGGGGCAGCAGCAGAGCCAGTCTAGCGCCCCCGCGCTGACGCAGGTGCTGCTCGACGCCCGGCGCAGCGCGGACACGCGCGTGACCGCGCTGCACGCGCTGGAAGCGATCGGCCCGCAGGGCTTCACGGAGAGTCTGGCGCTGGTGCTCGACGATCCAGCGGACTCGGTGCGCGCCGCCGCGCTGGCGATCCTGATGCGCCTCGATCCAGACCGCGCACTGCCCTATCTCGAAACCGCGGTGCGCGGCAACCGCGAGGAGCGGCGCGCCGCGTACGTGGCACTGGCGAAGCACCCCTCGCCCAAGGCTGAGGAGCTGCTCTCCGCCCAACTCGCGCGCTACCGCGACGGGCTCGTCCCCGGAGAAGTGGGACTGGAGCTGGTCGAGGCCTGCGAGAAGAAAGGGGATTCCCCTTCGCTGGTCGAGCAGCTCGCCAGTCTGCGCAAGGCTCGCGCCCAAGAAGAGAAGCTGGCCGCCTATCTCGATTCGCTGCTCGGCGGGAATCATGAGCGGGGCCGCGAGATCTTCCGAACCAAGGCAGAAACCGAGTGCCTGCGCTGCCATCGCATCGCCAGCGGGAAGGAAGAGGCCGAGGGGGGGCAGGTCGGGCCCAGCCTCGTCGATGTCTCCCGACGCCTCACGCGACTCGAGTTGCTGGAAGCGATCGTCGATCCCAACCGCCACATCGCGCGCGGCTACGAGAGCACGCTGGTCTTCCGCGTCAGCGGAGAGCCTCTGGAAGGCGTGATCTTCGAGGAAGACCAAAGCGGGATCAAGCTGCGAGACAAGGACGGCAAGGTCCATGTGGTGTCGCACGCGGAGATCGAGGCGACGCGCAAGGGTCTCTCGTCGATGCCCACGGACCTCGCCAAGCACCTCGATCGCGGCGCGATGCGTGACCTGATCGAATTTCTGGCCCGCACGCAATGATTGGTCTGGCGCTGGCTGCGATGGGAACCCGATTCGAGTTTGTGCTCGAAGGGCAGCGCGCCGCAGCCGAGGAGGCTCTGCAGGAGGTTGAGCGGCTGCACGAGCGCTGGACGCGCTTCGAGGCGCATTCCTTTCTGCGGTTTCTCGAGCGCGAGGCCGTGCGTAGGCCCGTTCCGCTCGATGCAGAGGATTGGCGGCTCTTCGAGACCGCGCTTCGCGCCCACCGACTTAGCATGGGCGCTTTCGACATCGCGTGGGTCGGTGAGCAGGGCAGCAGCGCAGATATCGAACTCGACGAGCGCGCCCGGACGGTGCGTTTTCACGCGCCCCTGCAGATCGACATGGGTGCACTGGCCAAGGGGCACGCCCTGGATATCGCCGGCGACTTGCTGGTCGATCAGGGAGTGGAAACCGCGCTCCTGCATGGAGGTACCAGCAGTGTGCGAGCAATCGGAGCCCACCTTCACGGGGTACGGATTGCAGACCACGACCGCAGCGTCGAGTTGTGCAACGCCTCCCTGTCGGTTTCCTCCCAGGCGGCCCGCGCGCACGTTGTCGATGCCCGTCGCGGGCCGCTGCCGAGGCGCTCCTCGCGGGCGTGGACGATCGCGAACCGGGGTCTGGAAGCCGAAGCGGGCTCCACTCTGCTTGTGCTGCTGGAGCGCATGCCGCACGAATGTCGAGTCATCGAATGGGGAATCGAGCAGCCATGAACACGCATCCGAACGATCGCAGGGACTTTCTGAAGGCCTCGGCCGGAGCGGCCGCGATGATCGCCTTGTCCGAATTCCTGCCAGCCGCTCAGCCGGCGCAGGGCTCTGGGCTGCGGGTCGGCCTTGTCGGCTGCGGTCGGCAGGGACGCGCCATTCTCGGCGAGCTGGCCAAGATCGAAGGGCTCAAGATCGCCGCCCTGTGCGACACGCTGGAGTCGCGGCTCAACTCCGCGCGGCGCCGCGTGGGGGAAGTGCCCGCGTATGCCTCGCACACTGAGCTGCTCGACAAGGCGAAGGACGTCGATGCCATCATCGTCGCGACGCCCTCGCATCTGCACCGCGCCGTGATTCTCGACGCGCTGGCCGCGGGCCGGCACGTCTACGGTGAATCGCCGCTGGCGACGACGCTCGAAGATGCGCGCGCGATCGTCAAGGCCGCTCGCGGAGCGAAGAGCGTGTTCCACACCGGCATGTACGGACGGTCCAACCCGATCTATCGGCTGGCGCACTCCTTCGTGCGCTCCGGAGCCATCCGGGAAATCGTCAGCGGCCGGGCCCAGTGGAACAAGAAGACCAGCCTGCGCGCGACAGGTTCCCATCCCGAGGAGGAGAAGGCGCTCAACTGGATGCTGGATCCCGCCGTGAGTCTGGGCCTGTGCGGCGAGTTCGGCACGCACTCCTTCGATGTCACTCTCTGGTTCTTCAACCAGAATCCAATCCGCGTGCGAGCCGGCGGCAGCCTGCAATTCCACAAGGACGGCCGCGAAGTGCACGACACCGTGTGCTGCGAACTCGAATACCCCGGAGGTCAGCGCTTCGCGTTCAGCGCGACGCTAGCCAACTCGCTGGACGGGGCCTTCGAGCTCTTCCAGGGCAACATGGGCAGCGTCAAGCTCGCGGGCAATGCCGGCTGGCTCTTCAAGGAGGCCGACGCTCCGACCCAGGGCTGGGAGGTGTACGCCAACCGCCAGCAGTTCCACGAAGAACAGGGCATCACGCTGATCGCGGATGCCACGAAGCTCGCGAAGCTCGGCAAGCTCAAGGATGGCGTGGGACTGCCGAATCCGCCGCTGTACTACGCGCTGGCCGACTTCGTGAAGAGCGTCACCGAATCCAAGCCGGTCGTCTGCACGGCTGAGGACGGCTTGCGTGCCGCCCTGATCGCCATGCGCGTGGCGCAGGCCATGAAGCAGGACGGCAGCGTCGCGATCGGGCCCGAGGAATTCGAGGTCGGATGAACGCCGCCTTCACGCTGCGTGCGCTGCCGCTGGCGTGGCGCCTGGCGCTCACGGCGCTCTCCTTGGTGATGGGCATCGGGCTCGTGACCTCGCTGCGGCACCTCGTCGATCACCACCAGAACCGCGACGAGGAGCCCGGCCTGTCCCTGACCGATGTCAAGGCGGCCTACCACGGCATCCAGACGCCTTCGCGGCTGCGCACGGCTCTTGAGTCCGGACACCCCCAGACGCTGGCCGAAGCTGATCGCAAGGCGCTGCTCGAGTGGCTCTCCGGCAATCGGGTCGCGGAGGCCTACGACGATCCGGATCTGGGTTCGCGCGCGCCCAGTGAACTGATCGCTGCGAGCTGCGTGCAATGCCACAGCAAGAAAGCCGCGGGGCCCGCGGCTCTGCTTCCGCTGGAATACTGGGAAGAGATCAAGAAGCACGCTTTCTCCCGCTCGCTCGAAGCCACGCCGCGGAAAATCGTCGAAGCCTCAGCCCACGCCCACGCTCCGACGCTCTCGATGTGGTCGCTTCTGGCACTGGGGCTTCTGTACTTCACGCGCTGGCCCGCGAAGCTGCGCGCCGCGCTGGCGCTGGTCAACGGCGCCGCGCTGCTCGTCGATATCTCCAGCTGGTTCCTCGCCCGCGACAGCGCGGCCTTCGTCTACGGAATCGCCATGGGTGGCGGCGTCTGGGCGGCGAGCCTCGCGCTGACGCTGGTGCTGATCGTGGCGGAGCTGTGGCTGCCGCGCGGGGAGTCGGCATGATCGGAAGGCTGGGAGTGTGTTCGTGGTCTCTGCAGCCGACAGATCCGGAGGATCTGGTGCGCAAGGTCCGGGCCTGCGGCCTGACGCGCGTGCAGCTGGCACTCGATCCGTTGCGGGAGGGGCTCTGGGATCTCGAGGCGACGCGTGCACAGCTGCTACGCTCGGGCATCGAGATCGTTTCGGGCATGCTCGGCACGATCGGCGAGGATTACACCAGCCTCGACACGATCCGCGAAACCGGCGGCCTGCGCCCGGACCGGCACTGGGAGGCCAATCTGGCCCATGCGCGCGTGATCGCGCGCATCGCACAGGAACTGGGCCTCGCGCTCGTCAGCTTCCACGCCGGATTTCTCCCGCACGAGTCCGACGATCCCGAGCGCGCGAAGCTGGTGCAGCGACTGAGGCGCTTTGCGGATCTGTTTGCCGGCCAGGGGCTGCGTCTGGCGCTGGAAACGGGTCAGGAAGAGGCCGCCACCCTGCTCGAGGTCCTGCGCGAGCTGGACCATCCCGCAGTGGGCGTCAATTTCGATCCCGCCAACATGATTCTCTACGGCAAGGGTGATCCGATCGCGGCACTTGAAGCGCTCGCACCGCACGTGCTGCAGGTGCACATCAAGGACGCGCTGACCGCGAGCGCGGCGGGAACCTGGGGCAGCGAGGTACCCGTCGGCTCTGGTGCCGTCGACTGGTCGCGCTTCGCCGCAATCCTGCGTGCCCATCCGCGGCAACTCGACACGCTTATCGAACGCGAGGCCGGCAACCAGCGCGTGGCCGACATCGCCACGGCGCGCACGAAGGTGCAGTCATGGTGAGCGGAGAGATCGGCGTCGGCGTCGTCGGGCTGGGTTTCATGGGCCAGACGCATGTGCGCGCCTGGCAGGAGCTCCAGCGAAGGGGCGAGGGCTGCCGCCTGATCACGGTGGCGGATCGCGATTCCAGCCGGCTGACAGGCAAACTCGCCACCGCTGGCAATCTCGCCACGGATGGCGCGACCCCCGAGCTGCTCTTCGACTCCCGCGAGGTGTTCGCCTGCTCGGATCCGATCGGAGTGATCGCCGATCCGCGCGCGCCGATTGTCTCGATCTGCACGCCGACGGATACGCATGTCGAATTGGCGATCCGCGCGCTGGAGTATGGCAAGCATGTGCTCGTCGAGAAGCCGCTGGCGATCCGCGCCGCGGATATCGAGCGACTGCGTCATGCCGCGCGCAGCGCGAAGACGCTGTGCATGCCAGCACTGTGCATGCGCTTCTGGCCAGGCTGGGACTGGCTCAAGCAGCGCGTCGACTCCGGCGCTCACGGCCGCGTGCGGAGCGCGGTGTTCCAGCGGCTCGGCTCGCAGCCGAATTGGTCGGGCTTTTACCGCGATCCGGCGCGCACCGGCGGGGCACTGGTCGATCTGCACATTCACGACGCGGATTTCATCCGCTGGTGCTTCGGCGATCCGGTGGAGGTGGTCTGTGCGGGCGGCATCGATCACCTCACGACTCTGTACCGCTTTCCGGATGGTCCCGCGCATGTGGTCGCCGAGGGAGCCTGGGGACACAGTCCCGGCTTCCGCTTCCGGATGCGCTACATCGTCGTGTTCGAGCGCGGGACCGCCGATTTCGACCTGACGCGCACGCCACAGCTCTTGTGGATCGAGAACGGGCAGGCTCAGGAAGTGCCGCTCGGCAGCGACAGTGCTTACCTGCTGCAGGCCCGTCATCTGCTGCGCGCCGTTCAGGGGCTGGAGTCAGGATTGCGCGCCAGCGTCGAAGACGGCTGGCGCGTGGCGCGCCTGCTCGATGCCGAGCGCGAGAGCCTCGCTGCGGGGCGCGCCGTGCCTCTGGGCCAGACCTAGCTAGTCCGCGGGCAATTCGCCGCGGATCGAATGCCCAAGGCTCTCCAGCGCCTCCCTCGCGCCCGCGAACTTGTCCGCGGAGACGAGCAGGTAGTCCGTGTCGTAGGTCGAGATGGCGAATACCGGCACCTTCGCCGCCGCGAGGGCGGTGCACAGCTCGGCTAGAATACCCACCGAGGTCATCGGCACGACGCCGTCGATGCACAGGCCAACCTTGTCGCGCTCCTGCTGCACGTCGGCCGGTACGTGGCGCTGCGCGCAGACAACCGAAAGTTCCGCGGGCGTCTGCGAGATCGTCACGAAACTGCCTCTGGCCCATTCCGGAATCGGCCTGCCGGCGGCTTGTCTCGCGATCGCGAGACGTTCGGGCATCACGACGAAGCGAAAGCGATCCATGGCAGTTCAGAGCGGACGCACGAAGAGATTGCGAAAGCGCACGAAGGTCGTGCCGCCATGCGCACCGCCATGGCGCTGCAGGCCGATGTAGCCCGTCGTGGCGCGCGCAGCGAAGGACGGATCCACGGCGAGGCTGTGCGTGTCCACGTCGTAGAGCTCCACGCCATTGAGCACCGTGCGCATGCGGGAGCCTTCGCAGCGGATCAGATACGTGTTCCACTCGCCGCAGGGACGCAGAGCCCAGCGAGCGGGGGAGGGGACTGCGCCGTAGAGACTGCCCGTGAACTGGTAGGGAGCCAGCTTGGTCCCGGTGGCCTGTTCCCAGTGAAAATCGTCAAGGATCTGCACCTCCGCGCCGCTGAAGGCTGGGTTGGAGCCGTCGCGCTTCGCACGCAGGAACACGCCGCTGTTCGCCATTTCGCTGATCTGAAAGTCCACGCGCAGTTCGAAGTCCCGGAAATCCTCCTTGGTGGCAAGCTCGCCCCCGCCTGAGGCCAGCGCGATCGTGCCGTCCTGCAGCTGCACGCCGTCGGCCTCTCCGTGGATCTCCCATGCAGCGAGCGACGAGCCATCGAACAGCGAGCGCCAGCCGAGCTGCTCGGCCGCCTTGGTGAGCCTGAGCGCGGACTGCGGTCCGCTAAACAAGGGCTCCTGCGAGAGATCCTTGCCGGAGACGGCCAGATTTCGATACTGCACCTTGGTGTCGGCGCCCATGCCCTGTCCACCGTGGACCTGCAGGCCGATGCGGCCCGCGCGAGCGAAAGCCGAATCGTCCGCGCGGAGCTCGAAGCGGGTCAGCGGTTCGCCGTTGAGCGTGGCCTCCATGCGCGGCTTGCCATCGCCGAACATGTCTCCGAAGATCACTTCGATCGTATTCCAGTCGCCCTTTCGAAAGTGCTTCCAGCCCTCGGGGTTGTGCTGCAGCCATCCATCGGAGTAGACGCCGCCGAGTTCTCCGCCCTGCGGCGTGTCGATCGTCAGCTGGTAGCCGCGCAAGCCAGGAGTCATGCACAAGAACACGCCCGAGTCCATCGGTTCCTCGATGCGCACGTCGCAGCGGAAGCGGAAATCCGCATAGATTCCGCGCGTGTAGATCAAACCGCCTTCGCCACTCTCACCCTGCCGGCCGGTGATCGCGCCATCCTCAATCGTCCAGCGCGCCGCGCCGTCGTAGCGGCCGCCGCGCGTGACCCAGCCGTCGAGCGAGGCTCCCGGCGACAGATCGGTCCAGCGCGGAGCGGCCGAGATGGTCGTCGAGATGGCTGGGCTTGCACCGCTGCGGCAGGAGCCGAGCAGGCCGAGGAGCAGGACGAGAGCGGGCAGAAGCCTTTGCATGGCCCCGGCAGGATACGATCTTCGCGCCATGATGCACGCGCTGCTCCTGATGCTTGCCTGTCAGGCTCCCGTCCAGCTCCTGGAAGCCTCCGCGCCGCAGGCAACGCTGCGCTTTGCGGTGCGCGATGCACAGGGCGGGTTCCTGCCGTCGCGGCTCACCTTCCGCGGACCCGGGGGAATCGGCGCCCAGCTCTTCACCCGCACGGATGCGGCCGCGGAGGAACTCGCCGTGCGCAAGAACGTCGTCTACACGCTTTCCGGTGAGGGCGCGATCACGGTGCCGACGGGCAGGTACCGGGTCTTCGCCACCCGCGGACTGGAGTGGAGCCTGGCCGAGGCCGAATTCGATTTCGAGGCGGGCCGGGAGTATCGCTTCGATGCCGTATTGCGCCGGGAGATCGAAAGCACGGGCTGGATCAGCGGCGATTTTCACCTGCACACGCTGACGCATTCCGGCCACGGCGACTCCAATCTCAGGGAACGGGTGATCTCGCTGATCGGCGAGGGCGTCGAGTTCGCCGTGGCCACGGATCACAACCACAACACGGATTACGGACCCGAGCTCGAGGCGCTCCAGGCCGTCGGCCAGCTCGCCCATGTCACGGGCAATGAAGTCACGACGCCGATCGGGCACTTCAACGCCTTTCCGCTCGATCCCCGCCGTCCACCCGTCGATGCATCGCTGCGTGATGCGAGCGAGCTGTTCCGCATCGTCCGCGCCGAGCCCAATCCGCAAGGGGTTGTTCCCGTGATCCAGCTCAACCACCCGCGCTACGTGGCGATCGACTGGTTCGGCCAGACGGGGCTGGACCCCGTTACGGGAACCAGCGGGAACCCGAACTGGTCGGATGCCTTTGACGCTCTGGAGATCTTCAACGCCAACGCCTCGTGGGGCTACTTCGACGCGGAGACCGTCGCCAATCAGGGTCCGAGCGTGCATTCCGCGCTGACCGACTGGTTCCATCTGCTCAACCGCGGTCATCGCCATGCCGCGGTCGGCAACTCCGACAGCCACACGGTGCACTACGAATTCGCGGGCTTCCCGCGCAATTTCCTGCAGCTGGGCATCGACGCGGTGCCCGAGATCAAGGCGACTGCGGTGGTGGAGGCGATCCGCGCCAAGCGGCTGTTCACCACGACGGGGCCATTCGTGAACTTCATGGTCAACGGCGAGCCGCCGGGCTCCCAGATCCGCGCTGCAGGGCACAGGCTCTCGGTGCGCATCCGCGTCCAGGCCGCCAGCTGGTGCGATGTGGATCGCGTCAAGCTGATCGTCAACGGCGATCCATGCACGCAATGGAGCGTCCCGCAGGATCGCCAGCCCCTGCGCTTCGAGCAGCAGCTAGATCTTGATGTCGCGCAGGATGCGTGGCTGGTCGTGCTGGTGGAAGGCGATGATCCAATCGATCCGCTCGTCGAGGAGCAGAAGGATCGCTGCCTGCCGCTGGCGGTGACCAACCCGATCTGGATCGACGCCGACGGCGACGGCCGCTTTCTGCCGCTGTGGCAGAAGGTCCGCGAAGAAGCGCGCAGCGGCGAGTGGCAGCCCGCCTTCGCGGCACGCGGCCCTTCTGAACAGGGATTGCTGTGTCTTGCCGCGGTCGAGGAAGGGCGCGGGGATGCGGCGGATCTGATTGCTGCCGCGCTCGCGTCCGAGGCGCGCGAGGTGCTCTTATGCGCAGCCCGTGCGGCCGAGAAGCTCGGGACGCGCGCACCGGTTGCTGCATTGGAAGCCACCTGGGTGCGCTGTCGCTCGCGCGATGGCTATCTGCAGCTGTCGCTCGTGCGCGCTCTGCAGTCCGCCAAGGCACCCGGCTGGGAGCGCAAGCTCCCGGAGGCGGTGGCGGCGATGCTGGATCGCGCCCACCTGCACGCGGACGAACTGCAGCAGGCCTTCGCGTGGCGCTGGATCGAGCGCTGGGAAAGCGTCGCGACCGGACTGCAGGCCTCCGTCAACGCTCCCGACGCGCGCGAGGTGTTCTTCGCCCTGGGTGCGGAGGGGGAGGCCGCGCTGCTCATCAACGGAGTCGAGGTCGCGCGGCATCCGGGCAAGGGCCCCATGGACCGCCCGCAGGTCTTCGGCCGCGCGGCGCTGATCCAAGGGGCCAACCGGATCGAAATCCACAAACAAAACCGCCCCGGGGCTCTTGGCGCGCGCCTCGGTGTCCTAGATAGCGATCTCGTACTCCCACGCTGACCCCCCTCTGCTCATGTTGCTCAACTGGCTCTTCGCCGCCACGGCACTGGTCGTCCTGTACGGGATGCACCACTACTTCTGGGCGCGCGCCATCCGCGATCTGCACCTCGCGAAGATCTGGTCCCGCGGTTCGATCGTCCTGCTGACCGTGCTGGGGGTGGGACTGGTCGTCTCGTTCCTGATCACGCGCGTCACCAGCGCGGATGAGGGCGGTCGTCTGGCGCTGCCTCTCTGGTGGTGGCTCGGTTTTCTGTTCTACGCGCTGCTGCACCTGATCCTCGCCGATCTGTGGTGGCTGGCGCGCAAGGCGCTGCGCCGCGAGAACAAGCTCTCCGATCCTCCCGATCCTTCGCGGCGCGTGCTGTTCCGGCGCGTGGCAGCCGGAGTCGGGGTAGGCAGTTCCGGTGCGCTGGCGTGGGTCGGCGATCGCAATGCCAGCGGCGAAATCACGCTGCCCGAGCAGGAGGTCCGGCTCGAGCGCCTGCCCAAGGCGCTGGAGGGCTTCCGCATCGCCCAGCTTTCCGATGTTCACATCGGCCCGCTGCTCGGAGCGAGCTTTCTGAAGGGTGTGGTCGAGAAGACCAACGCCACCAAGCCGGATCTGATCGTCATCACGGGCGATCTGGTTGACGGCACGCCCGAGAACCTGCGCCATTCGATCGAGCCCCTTTTCAACCTCAAGGCGCGCCACGGCGTGCACTTCGTCACCGGCAACCACGAGTACTACTCGGGTGCGGAGCCTTGGATCGACTACCTGCGCGCGCGCGGCATCATCGTGCTGCACAACGAGCGGGTTTCGATCGGGGAAGGCAAGGCGAGCTTCGATCTGGCGGGGATTCCCGACCACATGGCCCGGCGCTTCGACAGGCCGCACGCACCCGACCTCGATGCCGCGCTGCGCGGTCGCGATCCGGAGCGCGAACTGTTGCTCTTGGCGCACCAGCCGATTCAGATCGAGCATGCGGCGGGCAAGGGGGTCGGCCTGCAGCTCTCCGGCCATACCCACGGCGGCCAGATCTGGCCCTTCGGCGCCCTGGTGCTGCTGGCCCAGCCCTATCTTTCGGGCCTCAACCGCCACTCGGATGGCACGCAGGTCTACGTATCGCGCGGCACCGGCTTCTGGGGTCCGCCGATGCGGGTGGGGGCTCCCGCGGAAATCTCGAACCTGATCCTGCGGTCCTGAGCCACTTGCACCGGTCCGAGGGAAGTTGCAAGGTGAGCGGACTCGCATGAGCGAAAGCATCGCCACCAACGACTCCCGTCTTTCCAGAAACCCCGAGAGTGTCTCCGAGATGCTGCTCGGCATGTACCGCGATGCGCAGGCGCAGTCGCTCAAGCTGGGCCAGCATGCGCAGGAACTGCAGTTCCTGCGAACGGAGCTCGAGAAGCAGCGCGCTGGCTCGGATCTGCGCATGGGCGATGCGCTGGAACTGCGCCAGCAGACCGAGCTCGTGCGTCGTTCCCTGGTCGAGCAGGGCGAAATCCTGCAGCGCCTGCGCGATGATCAGAAGCAGCGCTGCGAACTGCTCGAGCGCCGCATCGTGCAACTCGAGGAGGATCTGCGCTTCGAACGCGCGCGGCTGTCCGAACTGCGCGCCGATGTCGAGGGCGCGCAGGACAAGTGGATGCGGGCGCAGCTCGCCGCCTCACAGGCTCGGGGTCTCAGCACGCGGGCCGTGTGGTTCTCCGCATTCGCCGTGACGCTGTCTCTGTTCGTCGCGGGACTGGGATGGTGGCCCAGCATCCGCAGCTGGCTCCACTAGCGGCTCACTTCGCGCTCGCCGCCGGCATGAGTCGGGCAACACCCGGGAAGTCGAGCGCGTAGCGCTCGGCGCGGAACAGGCTGTATTCGCTGCCGCCAGCGGGCCCGCCGGGCCCGCTACCGCGCCTTCCGCCAGGAGCTGCGCCGGGAGGCGGGCCGCCCGGCCCCCCGCGCCGGCCTCCGGGAGCGGGCGCGAGCTCGCCCTTCTCGGTGCTGTGCCACTCCCAGACGCTCTCGCCCTTGGCGTTGACCTCGAGGAGCAGGCCGCTCTCGCCAGATGCGACCAGCGTGTTGCCGTTGGGCAGGCGCTGCGTGCCGGAGATGTGGCCGGAATGGATCTGCCGCGAGCCAAAGCTCCACACGGGCTGCACTTCGCGCAGCTTGGCGAAATCGTTGAGCAGCACCGGGATCTCGAGTACCTCGGAGCTTCCATCCTTGCCGCCGTTATTGAACACGAGGATGTTTCCGGCGCCCGGATGCCCTTGTGGAATGAACTGCGCGTCGTGCTGGCCCGCGAGGCGCTGGTCCTTCGCCTCACCCGCGCCATAGGCCTGTGGGTTGCCCCAGCGCATCAGCAGATCGCCGCCCTTGCCGTACCTGCCGCCCTTGGACCCTTTGGCTTCCTCGGTCGTGGTCGAGTGGTCGATCACCCAGATCTCGTTGAGGTTGCGCAGCGAAAGCACGATCAGGTCGCGCACCGGATCGTGGTCGATGCCATTGGTGTGCATCCAATCGGCAGCACCGCCGGGTCCGCCAGGTCCGCCGCGCTCGCCGCGTCCGCCGCGCTCGCCAAGACCGCGTCGCACAGGCTGATCCTCGCCGCCGATGTAGCCCAGTCCGCGCAGGCGTTCGCGCTCGGCGGGGTCCGCACCCGGCGCCGGGCTGACACCGCGGGCGTCGATCGCGGCCCAGCGCAGCGCCCGGTTTCCAGGCGCAGGCGCGGGCAGGAGCAGCAGACCGCCGCAGGCCGCCATGCTGGCGGCGCACAACCCGATGCGCCACGGCGCTGCGCCGTGCGCCTGGGTCAGCGCCAGCGGCAGTGCCAGCATCAGCCCGATCAGGCACCAGCGTCCGATCCGCTGCGGCATTCGCAGCAGCAGCGCGGGGAGGCCCGCATACAAGCCCAGATTGACCTTGATCAGGGCTGTGGTCGCCACGCCGGCGCCCAGCAGCGCGGCGGCCAGCCCGGCTCGAGTATCCCTCCAGCGAGCCCAGCCGAGCACGCTCGCCAGCATCACCAGCAGCGCGAGATCCTGCGGATGTCCCGCTTCGTTCGTCAGCGCGAAGCGATGGAAGAGTCAGGCCACGCTGGTCGCGAGCGCGCTCAGCGCGCCGCCGCCGCCTGTGCGCACAAGCGCGCCGCACAGCCCCGCACAGGCGATCCACGTCGCCAGCAGGCTGATACGCAGCCCATCGGTGCTCAGCGCGAGACCCAGCACGCCATGCAGCATCCAGCGATAGGCGAGGTACGCCGGTCCGTAGACCGTCGATACCTCGTCGTAGGGCTTGTCGCCGTCGAGCAGATGCCGGACGAGCACGAGGAAATAGCCCTCATCGTCGTAGGCCTGAAAATTGGCATGCAGGGCGTGCCAGCTGAATACCCCGCCCGAGTGGACGGCGAGGATCAGCGCGGGGACGAGGATCAGCGTCGTGATCCGGCGCGCGACCTTCAAGGCATCCAGTCGATAACGAGGCCGCTGGAGATGTTGAAGGTGCTGCCTTGCGGCGCGGGGCAGAAGCCGGCGTCCGCGTCACGGTAGTACACCTGCACATAGCGGCGCGAGCCCGCCGTCAGCGGATCGCCGAGGGCGGTCGATTGGGCGCAGACGCCGGGATCGCCGGCGAGCGGCGCGCGCGCGACGCCGTTGACCGCGGCCTTGATGTACAAGCGCTTGAGCGTGCCGCCCGTGCAGCGCAGCCCATCACCGAAGGGAGCTGGAGCCGCCAGCTGGGAAGTGCCTTGGAGGAAGATCGACAGCGCGGTAGGGAGCTCGCCGCGGCTGGTCAGCACCAGCGTGTCGTTCGACACGCTCGCCACGCCGCTGTCCGCAAGTTCGGCACCGATACCCGAGGAGTTGAGACAGCCGCGTCCAGAGCCGTTCGAGTGGTTCGCGCACGGACAGGCGGCAAGGCTGCCGTTGCCCCAGCAGAAGCTGCGCGCCTGCGGGATCACGAGCGCCGTTCCCGCATCTCCGTTGACCTGCGTAGCGGCGTGCACCTGCCCCGTCAGCACCCAGAGCCCCTGTGCCGTGCCGTGCAGATCGTACAAGCGATCATCCTCGACCCCCGGCGACGAGACGAGGTGGGACCAGCGCAGCGTCCCGTCGCTGTCGTATTGCACCAGAGCATAATCGCGGTCGGTCACAGTTCCGCTCGAGGCCACGCGCCAGCCGCCGAGCGTCGTGCGCCCGAGCGCATCCAGCTCCACGGACCAGGCCTGATCGTCGAGCTGTGCGCCGGAGTCCCAGTTGCGCTGCCACAGCAGCGTTCCGCTGGGATCGTACTTGGCAAGCAGCATGTCCTCACCGCCGCTCGCCTGGCGCACGTAGCCGCAGACATGGACCTGAGCACTCGCATCGGCTGCCAGCTCCAGAGCATTGTCCGTGCCGTTGCCCGTGCCGCTGATCGTCCGGCGCCACTGGAAGTTGCCGGCCGCGTCGTACTTCAGCACCACGATGTCCTGACCGCTGACTCCACCGAGCGTGTTCCCGCAAGCATAAGTATCGCCGCCCGGGGTCACCGCCGCGCTCAGCAGGTATTCGACACCCGCGACGGGGCCGTTGTTCTCTCGCAACCACAGCAGGTTGCCGCCGGGGCCGAAGCTGGCGACCGCAAGGGCCTGCTCGCCGCCGTTGTTGACATGTCCCACGGCGCGGATCGTGCCGTCCGCGGCAAAGCCGAGGTCGTAGAGGGAATCGTTGAGGTTGGCGCTGCCGTTGACGAGCCGCGTCCACAGCAGGTTGCCCGCGGGGTCGTAGCACACCAGAGCCCCGTCGGAATCGCCCGTCGCCGAAAGTGAGTAGCCAGCGAGCACAATGTTGCCCGCCGGATCGAGACGCGCGCGCCGCACCAGATCGGCGCTGGCCCCCGGTCCGTCGTAGCTGCGCGACCACAGCAGGGCTCCGGTGCTCGAATACTTGAGCGTGATCATGTCGGTGACATAGTTCGTGCCGACGTAGCCGCTGCTGTAAGCGATCGCGTAGACGCTGCCGTCCGCCGCCACCAGCACGTCGCGGCCGTTGTCGTTGCCGCCGAGGTAGTCAAAGCGCTGCGACCAGAGCAGGTTGCCTGCGGGGTCGTACTTGAGCGTGATCAGATCATCCGTCGGCGGAGCTGGCGGGAAACCCACCGAGGGATTGAAGGAGCGTCCCACGACAAACACGTTGCCGGCCGAGTCGCTAGCCGCGCGGTGGCCCCAGTCCGCCTGATGGACGGGGGAGTCGTAGTCGCGGATCCAGGCCGTCTGGACCTGAGCGAAGGCACCGGATGCGGTGCAGGCCAGCAGCAGGGGGAGGAACGGGTGCTTCATGACACGGGTCGCCATTCTACGCGAATGGGTTCCCTGTGGCAGGCTTCCGGATAGAATCCGGGGCGCATGAAACTCCTGCGCAACTCCGCGTTCCTCCTCCTCGGCGGGATGGCTTTTGCCGCCGCGCTTCCGGCTCTCGAACTGGTCTTCAAGGTCGACGAAAAGACCAAGCTGACCAAGACCTTCATCGATGATGCCTCGTTCTCGACCACGGACTTCCGCATCGAGATCGACGGCACGGAAATCGAGGGCGAGAACCTGCCCAAGATCTCGATTGACGTGACCAATAAGACCACCGTCACCGTCACGGACGAGTACGTCAAGATGGCTGAGGGACGTCCGGCTCTGCTCAAGCGCAGCTTCGACAAGCTCTCCGGGGAGTCGAAGGAGAAAGTCAATATGCCCGAGGGGGCCGGCGGCGGGGATCAGGAGCAGGACACCAAGCGCGAGAGCAAGCTCGAGGGGCAGGCTGTCCTCTTCACCTGGGATGCGAAAGCCGAGGAATACAACGCGACTTATGACGAGTCCAGCAAGGATGGGGACGCCGATCTGCTGCTCGATCTGAGGGAGGACATGGACCTGCGCGGCTTCCTGCCCGAGAAGGCCGTCAGCGAGGGCGACAGCTGGGAGCTCACCGGGCGCGTGATCTTCGAGAATGTGGGCATCCCCGGCGGCGACATGCATATCGACTCGGAGGATGACGACCCCGAGGAGCGTCCGACGATGAGCACCCAGATGCTCGAGAACTGCGAAGGCAAGGGCAGCGCGACCTTCGTCGAGGAACGCGAGGTCGATGGCCGCAAGCTCGCCGTCATCAAGATCACCGGAGCCGTCAAGTCCAACGGCAGCGTGCCGATGAAGAACCCCGAAGGCGCACCGCCGATGGAGCGCAGCCGCAAGATCGTGGTCGCCTACGAGTGCGAGGGCGAGCTCCTGTGGGACCCCAAGGCGGGGCACTTCGTGAGTTGCGAGTTGCTCAGCCAGGTGAAGATGACCCTGCGCATGTCGAGCGAGGGCGAGATGCCCGACGGAAACTCCCACTCCGTCGATCAGGTTTTCGAGTTCGAAGGCGAAGCCAAGTTCAGCGCGTCGGTGGAGTGAGCCCCGAGTCCAAACGTCCGCAGACAAGCAGCTCCACCTGCGCCAGCTGCGGGTCGCAACGCAGCCAAGCGCCCATCGGGCAGTCGCTGAGCGTCTGATCGAGCACCTGTGTTCCGTCGGCGATCAGCACGAGGCGTGAGCCGCAAAGGTGCAGCTCCAACTCGTGCCATGCGCTCCATGGGGTTTGCGCGAAGAGCACGTCGATGCCCTGCGCATCCCAGCTGAGGCCGTCGAGTGACTGCCGCGGCTGGGCCCCCTCGCCTCCCGAGCGCAGGCGCAGACTGCCTTGGATGCCCTTGCGTGTCAGACGCAGGCTGGCATCGCGACCGATGGCATGCTCCCTGACCGGATCCTGCACGCGCCAATGGCTGGCGGAGAGCGGCGTCAGCCGCAGATTCCTCCAGGCGAGGCCGCTTTGGGGGCCCGCGGAGAGCTCCAGCGCGATGCGGCCGGCGAGCCGTGTGCTCTCGAAGCTGTCTGAGGTCGTGACTCCGTCGACCTCCACGAGGCAGCGTGCGCCTTGGCACAGGATCGAGAGGTGCTGCCATTGGTCCGCGCGGATCTTTCCACCGACCTCCACCGCGCGGCCGCGCAACGCCGGAGTGGCGCCGGTCTTTGCGCGCGCGATCTCGCTGCGCACCAGCACGCCGGAGTTTCCGGGTGATCGCGCTCGCAGATCCAGCTCGAGCCGAAAATCGGCGTACTCCGCGCGAGTGGCGAGGAACGCGCTGGAATGGCCCGAGCCCGTCTCGCCCACGATGCCCTCATTCTCGATTGCGAAGCGCGCTTCGCCGATCTGCTCCCAGTTGTCGAGGCTGCGGCCGTCGAACAACGCGATCGGCTCGCTGCTCCTTGCCTGCTGCGCCGGCGCCGGCGCTTCCTGGGCGCGCAACTCGCCGGGCTCGTCCCGGCTCGGGAAGATGCACGCTCGCAGGGCAATGCCCAGCACCACGATCACCAGCAGAAAGCTCGCCCAGCGCCCCATCGGGGGGCGAGCCTACGGAATCGGACGGCCGAGCGCATCCTTGCCCGGCGGCATCTCGTAGCGATCCTGCGTGCGCGCGTACCAGAAACCGCCCATGCGTCCGACGGCGCGCAGGCGGGCAGGATCGATGTTGAGCCGCTCGCCCACGATGGTCTCGTCGAGGTGCACATGCACCACCTTGCCGATGACCACATTGCCTGAGCCGGGCACGCCCGGGTGCATGCGCACCACCTGCAGCGTCTCGCACTCAAAGGCCCAAGGTGCCCGGGCCACGCGCGGCGCCGCGATGCGCACGCCCGGTGCGGTGGCCAGGCCCGTCAGGTCGAACTCGCTCTCTCCGTAGGGCAGATCCTCCGCGGAAGCGGCGATCTCCCGGGCATAGGCTTCGACAGCTGCGTTGATGGTGAAAACGCCCGTGCCGCCCTCCGAGTGGGGCTTGCAGTTGCGCAAGGTGTCCTTGTCCTCGCCGCGCGAGTTGTTGGCAGGGCAGAACAGCACGGTCATCGGATCCGAGCCGACGCCGTTGAAGAAGGAATAGGGCGCGAGGTTGGGTTGGCCCTCAGGCGAGATGGTCGAGACCAAGGCGATCGGGCGCGGGACGATGCAGCCGATCAAGAGCTTGTAGCGATCGCGAGGAGAGAGTTGCGCAGGGTCGAGATCCATGGGAGCAATGTAGCGCTGCTGCATCCTGAGGGCGCGCTACCGTCCTACGGAAAGTCTGGTGCCTTGTGGTTGCGAGAGGCGCGAGTGATCGAGTGAGCTTGATTCGGAGTTCGATGCTGAGCTGTAGGTTCCGCGATGGCGGAGGACTCGCGTGGTGAGCGGGTGGGTGCTGGGGGGGGCGTGGAGCGTGGAGGAAGGTCGTCCGCTGTGCTCAGCTTCAGTGTCGGGGCCCTGCTAGGCGCTGGGATGTACCTCGCGGAAACGGTTTACAAGTCATTGTTCACCCACATAGCGGCATTGGCGTATCCCGCCGCGGTCCATTGTTGGGCGCTGAGCGTTTGCACCCCTTCGATCGTCCCGTTCTTGTCGCTGTCGAGGAAGTGGAGTATCGAAGGCGTGTCTCTGGACAATCCGCTGACGCGGAATTCGTAGACATAGCCGCCTTGGACGAGCTCGCGGGAGCCTGCTCGGTCCGCCTGGGACAGCTGCGACGCATGCAAGCACCCCAGGCTGGCCGCACGAGTCGCATCGGGGCTGGCAATCGGCGTCATCGCGGCTGTCGCCGTGTTCAGGGCGTAGACGTCGCGCGAGTCATCGAATTGGATGATGGCACCGCCTGGCACGCCTCGATGAGGCATCGCCTTGCGCACCAGGAGCTTGCCCGCCTCATTGCCGCTGTAGACCGGGTTGATGTCGGCTACTGATCCGGAGATCAGCGTCGGTGGTGTGCCCGGAGTACTTGCAGGTGAGAGCGAGGGAGGATTGAGCGTCCAAACCTCGATGATCGTTGCCCCGGCACGACGATTCTTGCCAGCAACGAGGACAACGCCGTTGGAGATCGGCCTCACGCAAGTTGGCCAAAAGGAGGTCTTGATCGTGGAAAAGTGCTTCCGATACCCCGTAGGACTCCGATACCCGGTGTTGATGACGATCTCTGGAACCTGAGAGTCGTAGATCGCCCTGATTTGAAAAAGGCCGTCTTCGCTGCCAAAAACTGAGGATCCAAAAATCCGACCCGACATGTCCTTCGGTGGGGGCTGGACTGCAGCTCCACCCTGCATTGCAAGCACCAGCTGTGTTGACAATAGCACGGCAGTCAATATTCCTGCCGAAATTCAAAGATGGCGGAAGGTGGTGTGCATTGTCATTTCGCGCAGTAAAGTAACCCACAGCTTGGAGGAATCGGCGGAATTGCCGGGCTCCCACCCATGTTGGCGTTAACGCAATCATGCCATCGCGACGACAGTTCCGAATACCGCAGCGCAGAACAGGGGAATGGACGCTCTACAAGGATACCATCGTCATTCTGTGCCTTCTGCAAAGACATCAAGCTGCACATAAATAAATAATGCGCACGATAGGCAGAATATTCTAGGCAGGGATCAGAAAGCTCTGCCTCGCCTTCGGTATCTGGCGATCCGTTGTATTGCTTAACATGATGCCACTCATGATAAAGCAGAATCGCAAGGTACTCGGGGTCTTTTATGTCCTCATGAATGGCTATGGTGTTGCTGTCAGCGACTCCATCATACTCCCCGAATTCAGCCCCCTTGAAAACATGAATGTTTACAGCCTGTGAGTTCCAAGCTATCCATATTGCGGAGGCATTGGGATCACCTGTTTCAAGAAGTATGCCGATCGCACTCGCGACTAGGATGGGATCCAACATTTCTCCGACCGTCTCATCCTCGATGTTAGGATCTACTCCGCCCGGAGGAGGGGGCCATTGTGCATGGCTCAGGGATCCCAGTGCCAAGATCGCGAAAACAATCGCCAAGCCTCGCGCCTGAATCCAGCCGGTGGAGGGACGGCCCGCTGGAATTCCCTTTGCGGAGTACGACAAGCATGCGGAATCTGAACATGACTCAGCCATACAATCAGGGTAGCATCGCTGCCTGCTGCTGTCTAGATTCTGTCCAATGCCATCAGGAGCCCCCCACGCCAAAGCAATTTCTTGCGGATGCACTTCCCAATCGCGGCTTGCGAGACCGTTCCTCTGGCTAGCTCTCCTCCAGGCCGCCATCCCTAGCACACACGCAGGATCGAAGGGCGGTACTTGTGAAGAATTCTGAGACAGCTTTCCTTTGAGATTACTGTGCGTTCGCGGCTTCCTGAGGCGGGTTGATCCACGCAGCCTTCGGTAAGGCTAGCGGCTGCGGCTTTCTCGCAAACCTCTCCAGTCTGGATCGCCATGCCGCCTCCAGGACAGCCGCACGTTGTCCGTCGACTTCTTGAGCGCGACCCTCATGCACACTCGCTGGCGTCATCATGGCGATCCCTGGTCTGCGCAATTGCCGACACAGGCCATCCCATATAGTTCATTAGGCTCCTCCGATACGAGCCAGACCGTCATCCGGCAGTCGGCAGCCACTACTGCAGTGGCGCAGGCCTGCCCAGCATAGAAGCAAGCAGAAGGGACGCGGCGATGGTGGTTGGGATCGCGATCATGACCAGAGTCTCCGTTGCTAAAAAGAGAAGGAGGATTGCTGCCAGGGCGAGGTTCGAGGCACCGAGCATTACCCATGTACCCGGGCCG
>Ga0208361_1000008_pt1 | contig 90375 bp, 75 predicted proteins | sample LakMenEpi05Aug10_FD_150670 | JGI IMG/M metagenome (GOLD analysis project Ga0208361, IMG submission 150670) | Freshwater microbial communities from Lake Mendota, WI - 05AUG2010 deep hole epilimnion (SPAdes) | ecosystem: Environmental > Aquatic > Freshwater > Lake > Epilimnion/Euphotic zone ... | reverse complement strand
GACCGGCGTTGCCACGATCAGCAACGCAGCGGGCACCAAGGGCTTGGCCACGACCATCGCCACCGGCAGCACGACCATCACGGCCACGCACGCTGGCTCTGGCGTGTCCGCGAGCACCAGCTTCACGGTCAGCGCGGCCGAGCTGGTCTCGCTCGCAATCACGCCGGCCAACAGCTCCAAGGCGCTGGGGCTGACCCAGCAGTTCACCGCCACGGGCACCTACACCGACGCAACCACGCAGGACATCACGGGATCGGTTACATGGTCCTCGTCTGCAACCAGCATCGCGACGATCAGCAACACCGCAGGCACCAAGGGCTTGGCCACCACCGTTGCCATCGGCAGCACCACCATCACCGCCACAGACCCTAGCTCGGGAAGTACGGCCAACACAGGCTTCACTGTGACCGCCTCCCTTGTCACGGCCACGGGCGGCACAGTCACGGACTACACGCTGAACGGGGTCAACTACCGAGCTCACAGCTTCACCTCTGTTGGGAGCGCAAGCCTAAACATCACCAACGGTGGAGTGGTGGAGGTTCTCATCGTTGGCGGAGGAGGGGGCGGCCTTGGGAGTGACAACGGATCAGGCGCCGGCGGTGGAGGCGGAGCCGGCGGCCTGATCTTCACGAGCCTCACGCTGATTCCAGGAGCGTACGCTGTCACTGTGGGTGGCGGTGGCAATGGAGGCGGGGCTAACTTGCAAAATGCTGGCGCTGGCGGCAATTCCGTATTCGGTTCTTGGATCGCCCTGGGCGGAGCCCGCGCTAGTCGGTCAAATCCTGCCGAGTCAGGGGGCAGCGGGGCCGGTGCTTTTGGTCGTGGGTTCACCGGAGGCAGCGCCACCCAGCCGGGTTCTGCTTCCGGCGGGTTCGGCAGTGCGGGCGGCAGCAGTGGAGCCAACCCCGGCGGCGGTGGCGGCGGTGGCGGCGCCGGAGGGGTGGGGTCTGCTGCCTCTACGGTCACTGGCGGAGCGGGTGGCGCTGGGAGGTCTTACGACATCTCGGGAGAGCTGCGGTCCTACGCAGGCGGAGGCGGCGGCGGTTCCCAGTCCGGCACTGGCTTTGGTGCGGCAACTGCGGGCGGTGGCAACGGCGGCGCAGCCTCGCAGGCCGGCGCAAGCGCGACGGCCAATACAGGGGGCGGCGGCGGCGGCGGCGGAACTTCCGGTTGGGGAGCGGCGGGCGGGAATGGAGGATCGGGAGTCGTGATCGTGCGCTATGTCCGAGGCTAGCGAATGAAACTGCGCCCTTTGGCTGGACTCGGAGCGCTCCAAATCCAGCTAGCTCAAGGGCTTGGCGTGTGCCCCTGTGGGCGGGCACCGTAGCTGGCCTAAGTCGGCTTCCACTCCACACTTCGGGAGATCGGAGTCCAGCCATGGGGAGCAGTTTCCATGCGCACCCCCCCAGCACGCGATAGCGGCCCTTGCCGCAGCTGTTCACGGACAGAACTGCACGCTCAGGCCATTCGAGAAGTTGAAATTCGCGCCACCCGCGGCGGGATCGCGGTACCAGAGCACGAAGTGCCGCGTGTCCCCAGGCAGGATCGGACCCGCCGCCGGCAAGGAGCCGAAATTCAGCAGATAACCCGCATCCCCCGTCGAAGTCGTGTTGATCGCGGGCAGTCGGACAAAAGGCGATCCCAGACAAAGGATACCGTTCCCGGCAGGCGTGCTCGCCTGCGTGGTGCTGTAGGCATACAACGCCAGCTTGTTGGCCGGTGCCCCGGAAGTCAGCAGTTGGAAATTGTTGGCCGCGATGCTGGCGCTGCCGGCGTAGCTCATCAGCGCCGATCCGCCGGTGGAGTTGGGCAGCGCGGAGCAATAGCTGCTTGGTGCAGGACAACCCGCGGGGCGGCTCCACAGTTCCACTTGTCCTGCCAAGCTGAAGTTGGGGCTGCGCGCCGGCACGCCGATAGCGAGTTCCGCACGACCATCGTTGTTGAGGTCCCCTAGCCCGTCGAGTCCCTGCCCGAAGCGCTGACCGGTGCCCGTACCGTTGAAACTGTAGAGCACCGCTCCATTGGCCCCCGAAAGGACCTGCACGTAGCCCGACCCGCCGAAGCTGAACTGATCGGCGCCCACGAGCAGATCATCCTTGCCATCGCCATTGAGATCGCCGCCGTTCGCCAGCGAGCTCGCGAAGCGATCGCCCGCGGCGAGCCCCGTCACGGTGTAGAGCAGCGCGCCGCTTGCGCCCGAGTACACCGAGACATAGCCCGTGTCCGGCGCAAACACGCTGCCATCCTGCGTTGCTCCGATGGCGTACTCGCCCAAGCCATCGCTGTTCAGATCACCGAGCGCGCACAGCGTCGTGCCGAAGCGATCGCTGCCATTGGTTCCGTAAGTGCGCAGCACGCTGGCATTGAGCCCCGAGTACAGCCGCGCTCCGCCGGTCATCGACCCGACCAGGAAATCCGGCCGCCCGTCGCCGTTGAGATCACCCACGCCCGCCACGCTCTGGCCGAGGCGCTGATTGGTCTGCGTGCCCGTGATGGTGAACAACGCGGTGCCCGTGGCACCGGAGTAGACCACGGCAACGCCGCGCTGCGTGCCCCCGCTGGGCGAGGCGGCGCCTCCCGCGAGGATCTCGGACTTGCCGTCGAGGTTGAGATCCCCGATCGCCGTCACCTGAAAGCCGATCTGATCGTTGGCCTGAGGACCGCCGAGCGTCAGCAACAGCGCCCCGTTGGCGCCGGAGTGGACGAAGACTCGGCCCTCGACGCCGGGTCCGCTGCCCGGCGCGCCGATCAGCAGCTCCGGACGGCCATCGCCGTTGAGATCGGGGCAGCTCTCCACATCGGCGCCGAATTGTTCGGAGCTCAGCGTTCCCTGCAACGTGTACAGCGCCGCCCCGCTGAGGCCCGAGTAGACGCGCACGTAGCCCTCGCCGGGCAGGAAGGCGCTCCCGTCCTCGGGCGCACCCACCGCAAAGTCCGGGCGGCCATCGAGATTGACATCGCCGAGGCCCGCGACCGACCAGCCGAAGCGGTCGTTGGCCTTCTCGCCGTTGAGCGTGCCATAGAGGGTCTGAGCGGAGACCGGCAGGCTGCAGGCCAGCAGGGCTGCCAGAGGAAGGGGCAGAGGCAGGTTCTTCATCGGGGAAGGCCAGCGCGTCGAACACGCTGTTCCCAACCCTACCCCGGCCAGCGACCGCTGGCGGGAGCGATTTACCGAGGCCGAGGTCGGCTTTGCGTCACCAGATGCCCGGCCTCCGGCAGGACGATCCGCTGCATGGCGAGATCGACGGCCTTGGGGCTGCCGGGCAGTGCGATCACGACCTTGCCGCGCACCAGTCCGGCGCAGGCGCGCGAGAGGATCGTGGCGCTGCCGATCTCGGCGTAGCTCAAGTGGCGAAAGAGCTCGCCAAAGCCGGGGATTTCGCTGTCGAACAATTCGAGCAGCACCGGGTAGGTGACATCGCGCGGAGCGATGCCCGTGCCGCCGGTCGTGATCAGCAGATCGACATCCTCGGCCTCCACGCCTGCGAGCACCGCCGCGCGGATCTCCGCGCGCTCATCCCTGACGATCGCGCGCCGCACCACGAGATGCTGCGCGGACTCGAGCAGCTCGACGATGCGCGGACCGCCTCGGTCCGTGGAGCCATCGCGCGTGTCGCTGATCGTGATCACGGCGCAGCGGATCGGCGCGGCTCCCGCCTTGCGGTGCGCTTCGAGGCTCATGAGCGCAGCGAGCGGAACAGTGCCGCCAGCTTCTTCACACGCGCGAGATCGACCCGCTCGGCGACATCGCCGCCGCGTTTGAGGCTGGTGCCGACGATCGCTCCGCTGGCGTGCTCGAGCAGTTCGCGCGCGTTTTCCTGCGTCAGCCCCGAACCGAGCAGCACGGGCACGGAGCCCGCGGCCAAGGCCGCTTGCGCCACCGCCTCGGGAGTCGGTGGCGAGCCGGTCGCGCGGCCCGAGACGATCACGGCATCGGCTAGGGAACGATGCGCGATGTCCGCAACGGCCTCCGCCAGGCTCTCGCGCGAGAGCGGTGTCGCGTGCTTGACTTGAGCATCGGCGAGGATCGCCGCGCGCGCTCCCAGCCGGGCGCGCTCGCGCAGCGTTTCGTGCGCGCGGCCTTCGATGATGCCCTGATCGGTCACGGCCGCGCCCGTGTGCACGTTGACACGAAAGAAATCGAGGTCGAGCGCCGCCGCGATGCCCAAAGCGGCGCGAGCGTCGTTGCGCAGCACGTTGACGCCCAGCGGCAGTCCGTGCACGGCGGCGCGGATCGAGAGCAGCGCCGCGCTGAGCGCCGCGATCGTTTCGGCGGGCACGGACTGGGGATGGAAGGGCACATCGCCGAAGTTCTCGACGATCAGCGCATTGCAGCCGCCGAGTTGCAGCGCGCGCGCATCGCGCACGGCGAACTCGATCACGGCCTGCAGCGGCTGCTGTGCGCGCGGCGCGCCAGGCAGCGCTCGCAGGTGCACGACACCGATCAATGCGGGCCTGATCAATGCGGGCCCACTGGATGCAGGGCGGCGACGCAGGAATGGAACGGTGCTCAAGCCAAACTCCTCGCAGGATCGCAAAGCGGGGCCGCGAGGGAACGCCGAGTGGAGCCAGAGACGGGATTCGAACCCGTAACCCCCGCTTTACGAAAGCGGTGCACTACCGTTGTGCTACTCTGGCCTGTCGGAGATGCCCCCTCTTCGGCAGAAAGAGGGGCTGATATTAAAGCGTGAGCCGCGCCATCCTTCCAGAGGCGCGGCTCGCAGAACTGGAGGGGGGTAGAAGTTTCCCACTCCCCCACCGGGGCTGGCTCAGTTGCCGGCAGCGGCATGGCCGCCCATCGACAGGCCCATCAGGACCTTGGCGCGGGCCGCGTTGTCCATCTGCGCCACGGCCAGCACCGAAGCCGCCGCCTGGCGGACCGCCAAGGCGGCCGTGCCGTGCGCCACGCCGGAGACAGCGTTGAGGCCGTCGGCGTTGAGCGCGCTCGCATTGCGGCTGAGGATGCCGACCAGCGCGCTGGCGGCGGCCTTGCGGACCTCCTCCGAGCGGGCATCGTCGACCAGCACCGCGACGATCGCGCTCGTCTCACCGGCGCCACCCGCGGCACCCAGCGCGTGCAGGCTGGGAATCGCGACCGCGTCGGCGCGGTTCTTCAGCACACCGCTGAGCGCCGGCAGGGCGCTGCTGACATCGCTCGTGCCGTGCGCGAGGTGCGCCAGCGTGTTCGCGGCACGGGCCGCGAGGTCTTCGGCCAGCGCGCGATCGCCGCTGAGCTCGCCCGAGAGCGCGCCCATCACGGCCGAAAGGTCACGGGCGTCGGTCAGCACGCCGGCGATCTTGTCGCCGTAGGCAGCCGTGGCGTCCTCGGCCTTCTCCGCGAGCACCATCACAGGCACCTTCGCGAGGCGCTCGTCTTCCTTGAGACCGTCGATCACGGCGGCCGTGGTCATGTCGCTCAGCGACTCGGCCACAAGGATCGCATCGACATGTCCGCGATGAGCCTGGAGCAGGCCCATGCCGCCCGTCGCCTGCTGCGCCACGAACACGCCGCCGGCGCTGAGGCCGCTGGAGATGGTCGTCGCGCGCTCGCTGTTGCCATCGATGACGAGCACCACGCGGGCGACTTCACGGGCGACGGAGGCGGAGAGTTGCGCGACCACATCGGCCGAAGCGCTCTTACCCGGCATCGAAGCCAGATTGCCCAGCGCGATGGCCGCTTCAGAGCGGATCGCGCCGTCGGTGCTCGCGAGAGCGGCGCTGAGGCCGCCGGTGAGGCCGCTGCGCAGGCCGCCGAGCACCTGGCACAGCGCGGCACCGGTGCTGCTGTCGCCGTTCTTGACCGACCAGCCGAGCGCCATGTCGATCGCGGGCACGCCCGCGGCGTAGATGGCGGTCAGGGCGGCATCGGCCGAAGCCTTCCACTCGCCCACATCCTTGCCGGCCTTCTCCATCGCGGCCAGCGCCTTGTGCTCGGCGCACCAGGCGCGCGCGAGACCGGCGAGGGCTTCGTTGGAGCCGGCGTTGAGGTGCAGCGCGTGCAGATACGAGAGCTTGCTCATCTCAGCGGCGTAGATATCGCGCGGGCAGGCCCGGGAGCTCAGCTGGCGATCCTTCCACGACCAGAGCACGTCGCTCCACATGCCATCGGCCAGCACGTTGTCGCGCTTGTAGTAGTAGTCTTCGCCCTGCAGCATGAATAGTTCCGCCGCCGAACCGGCGGCGCGCAGGCGCACCGCGCTCTCGGAAGCAGCCTTGCGTACCGACTCGTCCTTGTCGGACGAAGCCAGCATCAGCAGGCCCGGGGCCGCGCGCTGGTCGCCGATCTGGCCCAGCGTGTGGACGATCGCGCGGCGCTGCGCGGCCTCTTCGGTGTGCAGCGCCGCGAGCAGCGGCACCACCACATCCGAGCCGATGCGCGTCAGCGTCAGCATCGCAAGGTCGCGGCGATCCTTGTCGACGTCGGCGCCCAGCAGGTTGACCAGCGCGCCCGCGGCGTACTCGCCGTGCTCGCTCGCCAGCGTGCGCGTGGCGCGCAGACGCTCGGTGGGATCGAGTTCGGTGTCCGTCGCCTTGCCGACGAGACCTTGGATGGCTTCCGAGTCGGCCTTGCGCGTCACGCGCTCCTGAATCGAGAGCGACAGCAGCCGCTTGGCGATCAGTTCGAAGTCCCCGCCCTCGACCAACAGGTCGGTCCACGTCTGCGAGGGCGTGCTCTGCCATAGATCGAAGGCCTGAGCCTGCGTCGGGCCCATGCCCAGCAGCTTGCGGAACGTGGTGAGCGATTCGGCACGGCGACCGCGCTGCAGAAGGTCGACACCTTGGTTGAAGGTGTCCGAGACCTCATCGGCGCGGGCCTGCAGGGTCAGCGGGGAGACGGCGAACGCGGCCAGGGCGGCGACGAAGATCGTCCGGCGCAATCCGGTCATGGGGAGTCCTAGTAGGGGATGAAGACGGGGCGCGTCTGTGACGGGGGGGGATGGACAGGGGGTCCCCAGACCGCCGCGCCCGTGCGCGACGGGGGGGGCCGGAGGGTTTCAAGTTGCGGGATGATACCGAGGAAGAGGGTTCGGTCAAGAACCCGATCGGTCCCACTTCCCGCGCCCCCTACCCCGGGGGAGGGCTGAGGCAACCGGGAATCCGGCCCGACCGGCCCGACCGGCCCGACCGGCCCAACCGGCCTCGCCGATCCCGGCGAGCATCACGAGCTCCAGCACAGCTTGCCCAGCACTCGTCCCGGGGCCGCGCCGGTGGCTTCCCGGCGGGTCGAGGGGATTCCCAACACGCAGCGCGCCGCCAGAACGGCGAACACCAGCCCTTCGCGGGCATCCGGGTCGATCCCCCGCTCGCGGGAGGAGCAGACCTTCCGGCCGGTGAGCCGGGCCAGCGCCTGCATCCACGGACGGTGGTGCACCCCGCCGCCCGCCACCAACAGTTCCCCCACGGCGGAGTGTTCCGGGAGCCGGGCCAGATCCTGAGCGATGGTGCGGGCCAGAAATTCGACGGCGCTGGCGCACAGATCCGCGGGCTCGACGCAGCCGAGTGAGCGCGCCTCCTCGAGGCAGCGCTCGACCCACGCCTCGCCGAAGGTGTCGCGGCCGGTGCTCTTCGGCAGCGGCAGCCCGAAATAAGGATGCTCCAGCCAGCGCTCGACCAGCGCGGCCTGCACCCGGCCGCGGGCCGCGGCGGCGCCGTCGCGGTCGAAGGGCTGCCCCAAGAAGCGCCGCGCCAGTCCGTCGAGCAGGCTGTTGGCGGGGCCCGTATCCCAGCCGCGCACGCTGCCATCCGCACCCAGCACCGTCAGGTTCGCCATGCCGCCGAGGTTCAGGATCACGGTCGGTCGCGGCAGCGCGCGGAAGATCGTCCCATCCGCCAGCGCCGACAGCGGCGCGCCCTCGCCGCCGGCCGCGAGATCCGCCTGACGAAAATCGCAGGCCACGGGCGCGCCGGCCGCCTGCGCGACATGATCGCCCTCACCCAGCTGCAGCGTCGCCTTGTCGCCGGCGAGCGCTCCATCGTGGTGCCACACGGTCTGTCCGTGGCTGCCGACCAGATCGAGCGCCAGCCCCTCGCGCTGTGCCAGCGCGCGCGCCGCGGATCCGAAGGCGCAGCCCAGATCCCGCGACAGTCGCGCGCTCTCCGCCAGAGCGCAGGGAGCGCCATCGAGCACGGAACGCAGGCGCGCATGCAGCGGCGCCGCGAAGGGCAGGGTCTCAAAGCACACAAGCTCCGGCGCCGCCAGCTCTGCGCCATCCATGACCAGGCGCGCGAGCGCCACGTCGATGCCATCGGCGGAGGTCCCCGAAAGCACGCCGGCGACCACGGCCCCCTCGCCGAGCAGGCGAGCGCGCGCACGATCGAGCGCATGAACAGGTAGACGGGGCACGAGCGAGAGAGTAGCGAGTGCCGCGCAGGCGTGGCATCTTCTTCCCTGCCATGAGCGAGCGCGCAGCCAAGCCCAAGGGCGTGATCCTTGTCGTCGACGACGATCCCGACATCCGCCTGACCCTCGAGATGACGCTGCGCTACGCTGGCTACGAGGTCTGGACCGCACGCGACGGGGCCGATGCACTGGCGCGGGTGGAGGCCGAGGCCCGCGAGGGCCGCGCTCCGGATCTGGTCCTGAGCGATCTCAAGATGCCGCGCCTCGATGGGCTGGGGCTCTTGGACGCGATGCGCAAGCAGAACGACGATCTGCCCTTCGTGATGATCTCCGGCCACGGCGACATCGCCACCGCCGTCGACGCCATGCAGCGCGGCGCGCAGAACTTCCTCGAGAAGCCGCTCAGCGACGAGCGCGTGCGCGTGACGGTGCGCGGCGCGCTGCGCATGCGCGAACTGGCGCGCGAGAACCTGCGCCTGCGGCAGAAGCTCAGCGCCGCCGAGCCGCTGATCGGCAGCAGCCCCGCCATGCAGCGCCTCGCGCGCGAGTTGCCGCGCGTTGCGGCCTCGGACGCCTCGGTGCTGATCACGGGCGAGAGCGGCACGGGCAAGGAGGTCGTGGCGCGCGCCCTGCACGCGCACTCCCCGCGCGCCGAGGGACCGTTCGTCGCGGTCAACTGCGCGGCGATCCCGCCCGAGCTGATCGAGTCGGAGCTGTTCGGCCACGAGAAGGGCAGCTTCACCGGAGCGCACGAGCGGCGCACGGGGCACTTTGAGAATGCCGACGGCGGCACCCTGTTCCTCGACGAGGTCGGCGACATGCCGCTGCCCGCGCAGGCCAAGGTGCTGCGCGCGCTGGAAACGCGGCGCATCACGCGCGTCGGCGAGAGCCGCGAGATCGCCGTCGACATCCGCGTGGTGGCCGCAACGCATCAGGATCTGCAGGCCATGGTGCGCGAGAAGAGCTTCCGCGAGGATCTGTACTACCGGCTCAACGTGGTGCCCGTGCACCTGACGCCCTTGCGCGAGCGCGTCGAGGACATCGCGCCGCTCGCCCAGCACTTCCTGCGCGAGGTCTGCGCGCGCTCGGGCCGCGCGAGCATGAGCCTTGACCCGCGCGCGCGCGCGCTGCTGGAGGCGCAATCTTGGAACGGCAACGCACGGCAGCTGCGCAACGTGATCCAGGGCGCGCTGGTCTTCGCCGAGGGCGACCAGCTGACGCCCGAGCATCTGGAGACGATTCTCGAGCACGGACAGGGCCCGGCGCGCGCGAGCTCGAATGCGCGCGCGCCTGCCGCCGGCGGACAGCCCGATCCCTTCGAAGCGGAGAGCTTCGAGGCCTTCAAGGAGCAGTCCGAGAAGCTCTTCATCCAGAAGAAGCTCGCGGAGCACGGCGGCAACGTGAAGCGCACGGCCGAGGCGCTCGGCATGCAGCGCAGCCACATGTACAAGAAGCTCGAGCGCTACGGCCTGCGGTGAGCGGCCCCCGCAAAGCAGCACGCCCCGCGCGGGGCGGGGCGTGCCTTGTCCGGAGGAAACTTTGGGTTTCGATCAGGGCAGCTTGAGCTTCATGCCGAGGCGCACCGCTTCAGGGCTCTTCATCTGGTCCTTGTTGAGCTCGTAGATTTCCTTCCAGCGGTTGCCGTCGCCCAATTCGCTCTTGGCGATCTTCCATAGGCTCTCGCCCTTCTTGACCTCGTGGATCCGACCGCCGGTCATGACCGCTTCCTGCTTGGCCGCGCCCTTGGCACCCGCGTTCTTGGCGGCGGGGGCCGCGGCGGGAGCCGGCGACTCAGGAGCCACCGCCAAGGCCTCGACATCGAAGATCGGCACCAGGATCTTTTCGCCGGGCTGGATGTCGTCGCGGCCTTCGTTGGCGTTCTTCAGCAGCGAGAACTTCGCGCCGTTGCCGTACAGGCGCTCGGCCAGCTTGACCCAGCCGTCACCCTCCTGCCAGGTGTAGAACATGCGCTTGTCATCGAAGGAGGGGCTCAGGCCGTCGGCGCTCTTCAGCAGGCTGCCGGCCGGCAGCACGACGGCGGGAGCGGGTGCCGGAGCAGCCACCGGCTCCTTCGCCGCCGCGGCCGCGGCCACGGGCGTCTCCACGTTGACGCTCAGCAGGGGCGAGTTGCCCTCGGTGGCGGCCGGCTTGGCATTGGGCTTCTCACCCAGCTTGGCGGCGTTCTCCTTGTCGAGCGGCTTGTCGCTGGAGAGCGACACCACCAGAACGATCGCGATGACAAACAGGACGGTGAGGACGACGAACTTCTCGACTTTGGCCATAAACTTGCGCGGAGCCTTGCTCGCAAACCCTTGCGGCGTAGAGACTTGTGATTCTGTTTCGAGGCCCTGCGCGGCACTCGCGCGGACCTCAAGGGTCTTATGCGCAACCACGCCGCCGAGCGTCAACAACAAAGCGCGACTTTCCCACCTGTTTTCCACAAGCGGGAGTGGCTGGAGAAGCTGGAGGCACAGCTTCTGGCACACTGTGGACCGGCCGATCGGGTCGATAGGATGAGCGCCGGGATGCTCTCCTTGTCCGAAGTTCGCCACCCGGCCACGCCGCTGCTCGACGCGCGCGGGGAACGCCTGCCGAACTGGCGCGATCCGGCCGTGCTCGGACTGCTGGCGCTGGTGGCGGCGCTGGAGTTGCTGGCCTACTTCCTCGCCGAGGGCTATCCGATCGCGGATGCGGTCGAGTACATGGAGCGCGCGCGCGCCCTGGTCAGCGGCCAGCGCATCGTCGACGCAGGCGCGATCCGACCCTTCGGCTTCTCGCTGCTGCTGGCGCCGGTGTTCCTGCTTTCCGACTGGCTGGGCATCACGGACCCGCGCTCGAACCTGTGGGCGATCTGCGCGCTGCAGATGCTGCTCTCGCTGGCGCTGGTGTTCGTCGTGACGCGCATCGGCGCCCGGCTGGGCGGGCGCAACTGCGGTCTCGTCGCGGGCTTTCTGCTCGGCACCAACCCGATCTTCCTCGAATACTGCGCGATGCCGATCTCCGGCATCGCCGCCGCGCTGTGCATCGCGCTGGGCATCGAAAGCCTGCTGGAACGCGGCAACGCGCGGCGCATGTGGATCGGCTCGATCTGGCTCGCGCTCTCGGTGCTGATGATCTACCAGTGCCTGCTGGTGGTCGGCACGATCGCGTTCGTGATCCTGCTGCGCGACCGACGCGCGGCTTGGAAGCCGCTCTCGATCCTGACCGGCGCGCTGATCGCCGCCGTGGTGCTGCAGGTGCTGCTCGACAAGCTCGTCTACGGCTCCTTCGGGGCCAGCCTGTGGACGTACCTGTGGCAGAAGGTCGGCGGATTGCTGACCTCGGCCTGCGTCTGGATCGGATGGCGCGAGGGCGCGCACTTTTTCTATTCCATTTCCTTCAGCGCCCAAGGCGATGCCTACCTCGGCACGGACGATCTCACGCCGCGCTCGATCCAGCCGCCGCTGTACTACTTCAAGAACCTGCCCGACATGCTGGTCTGGCCGGTGCTGGGCCTGTTCGTGCTGGGCATCGCGCGCAGCCTGCGCCGTCCGCGGTGGAAAACCTCGTTCCTGCTGCTGGTCTTCGGGCTCAATCTGGCGGTGCTGACGCTCAACAGCTCGAAGGATTTCCGGCTGTGGCTGCCGCTGATGAGCTGCGTGGCGCCGCTGTGCGCCTTCGGGGGAGCCGGTGCGTGGAGTCCGCTGTTCGCGCACCACGGCGGGCGCAACCTGTTCTGGAGGCGCGTCTTCACGCTGCTGATCGCCGCGAGCACGCTGGCCTTCTCGATTCGGCCGTTCTTCTCTCAGAATCGCCGCGAATTCGCGGGTTACTGGCAGGCCATGGATTTCGTCAACCGGCTGGCCGAGGAGGCCCAAGCCTCGCGTCAGGCGCTCGCGGCTCGCACGCTCAGCCAAGAGGCCGACCCCGTGCGCGTCGTGTTCGACTACAACTGGTCCGTCTACCTGCGCCAGTCGCCGCTGATCGAACTCGTCAAGCTGCCCTGGCAGGTCAACCTGTGGAAAAGCCGGTTGACGACCCCGGCCCGGCGCGCGCAGGTGTTGAGCGAGATCTCGGAAGCCGACATCTTCGTCGTGCACCAGCCGGTGCTGACCAATGCCCCGGACCTGTTCGCGTGGGTCAACACGCACTTTCAGGTGGTGGCGGCCTTCTACGACCAGCGCACTTACGAAAAGGGGCTCGGCCCGATCCTCGTGCTGGGCGCGCGACGCTTCGTGTCAGGCGAACAGCGCTTCTTCGAGATCGAGGAGCGCTGCGATGCGGAGCGCTTCGTGCGCGAGCAGCGCCTGACGCGTGGACCGCGCTGGCAGAGCCCCGAGGGCGACGAGCTGCTCGAACTGCTCGGCTGGGAGTACTGCGCGCTGCCGCCGCAGAACTACGGCTGGATCACCTACCACTGGTACTCGCCGACCGGCATTCGCCGTCCCTACACGATGCTCGATCGGCTCACGGCGCGCGATGAGACCAACGCGTGGCAGAACAACCACGAGCCGGGCTGGGGCATGCAGAAGATGGAAGCCTGGGCGCCGGGCACGCGCGTCAGCGAGGGCTATCTGGTGGTGCCGAGCACCCATCCCTACCAGCACGGCGGACCACTTCGCCCGGTCGGCGGCGGCTATCGGCGCGGGGACTGGCTGCCGATGCGGCTGTGGATGGGCATCGTGGAATACGATGCCGAGGCGCTGGCCCGGGGCGAGGCCACGATCGTGCGCACGCTCGAGCCGATCCTTTCCGTCGGCAAGGCCCCCCTGGCGGCGCTAGCGGACGGAACCTTCCTCAGCCCCGATGGCACACAGTGGAGCGCCGACGGACTGGTGCTCGTCGGCAACCTGTTCCTGCCGATCCCGGACATGGCGCGGCTGCCAGACGATGGCCGGCCGGTCCCGCCCTAGCTAATCTGTAGAGGATGCACCGCCTGCTCTTCGCTCTGCTTGTGGGCCCCGGCCTGCTTTGCGCCTGCAACTCCCCCGCCAAGCCCGCTGCGGCCGTCGACGAACCGCATCGGCGCGCCGAGCCGATCAGCGACGAGGAATGGCAGGCGGCGCGACCCAAGCCGCCGCAGGGCGATCCGGTCGAGGCGCGCTACCTCGACTACCGCAACGGGCGCCATCTGGCGCTGGTCAACGAGTCGCACACCGCCGCCGACAACCTGTACTCCGAACGACGCCGGCTCGACGAGGCGCTGACCAAGGTCGGCCGCAACGAGATCCTCGACGCGCTCGAGGAGCGGCTGCGCGAGCAGGGTTACTTCAAGTTCGCCCGCGGCGGTCCGGCGCCGACGCAGGGCGGCGGACGGCTGACGACCGCGCTGGAGTTCCGGCGGGGCAGCGAGGTGGTCCACATCGTGTCGCCGGGCGGCGGCGGCGATGCGGAGCGCAAGGCCTACCTCGCCTGCGTCAACGACTTCATCCAGCTGTACACCAGCATCCTGCAGCTGCAATCGGTCGAAGGTGCGCCGGGCTGGGAAAACCAGAGCTACGCCAAGCCCGCCAAGCCGGGCACCAAGCCCAAACAGCCATGAGACGCGCGCTGGCGATCATCCCCGCCCGCCTGGCCTCGACCCGTCTGCCGCGCAAGATGCTGCTGGAAGCGGCCGGCCTGCCGCTGGTCGTCCACACGGCGCGCAACGTCGCCTCCAGCGGCGCCTTCGCGCGCGTGGTGGTCGCCACCGACGCGGCCGAGATCGCGCAGGCGGTACGCGCGCACGGCCACGAGGCGCTGCTGACCCGCGCCGACCATCCCTCGGGCACCGACCGCATCCATGAGGCCTGGCAGCAGTTGTCGGCCGCGGGCGAGCAAGCCGAACTGATCGTCAACGTGCAGGGCGACGAACCCGAGCTGGAGCCGGCGGATCTGGCGCGGCTCGCGGCGGTCTTTGACGAGGCCGGAGCGGACTTTGGACTGGCGACGCTGGCGCTGCCGCTGTCCGACCCGGCCTCGATCGAAAGCCCCAGCATCGTCAAGGTCGTCTTCGATCGCCGCGGCCGCGCCCTCTACTTCTCAAGGGCTGCCATTCCCGCCGCCGGGCACGGGACGGAAACGGAAAGGGAACCCAAGAAGATCGTTCACCATCGGCACATCGGCGTGTACGCTTTCGATCCGGCTGCGCTGGGTCGGTTTTGTTCACTGCCCCGGGGCGACTACGAGATGCGCGAAAGCCTCGAACAGCTGCGCTGGCTCGAAGCCGGATATGGGTTGCGCGTGGTGCTGGCCACCCGCGCTCCGGTCGGCATCGACACCCGCGAGGACTTCGAGCGCTTTGCGGAGCGCGCCGCTCGTCAACGCACAGGTGATCCCACCACGATCTAGGCAGGCAGCAACAACCCTTCGGAATGGCCAAGCACATCTTCATCACGGGCGGCGTCGTTTCGAGCCTCGGCAAGGGGCTCACCTCGGCCGCCATCGGCATGATCCTCGAGCGCCGCGGTCTGACGGTCTCGATGCAGAAGCTCGACCCCTACATCAACGTCGACCCGGGCACGATGAGCCCGTTCCAGCACGGCGAGGTGTATGTCACCGAGGACGGCGCGGAGACCGACCTCGATCTGGGCCACTACGAGCGCTTCACCCACGCCCGCATCAACAAGGCCTCCAACTACACCACCGGCAAGATCTACTCGCAGGTGATCGCCAAGGAGCGGCGCGGCGACTACCTCGGGCGCACCGTGCAGGTGATCCCCCACATCACCGACGCGATCAAGGAGGCGGTTCACGAGGGCGTGACCCGGGCCGAGGAGGCGCAGGGTCGGCCGGTCGATGTCGCCATCACCGAGATCGGCGGCACCGTGGGCGACATCGAAAGCCTGCCCTTCCTCGAGGCGGTGCGCCAATTCGCGCTCGAGCGGCCGCTCGGCGACTGCCTGTTCGTGCACCTGACGCTGCTGCCCTATCTGCGCGCTTCGGGCGAGATGAAGACCAAGCCCACCCAGCAGTCGGTCGGCAAGTTGCGCGAGATCGGCATCATGCCCGACATCCTGATCTGCCGGACCGAGCAGCCCATGACGCGCGAGATGGCGCAGAAGATCTCCTTGTTCTGCAACGTGCGCCCCGAGGCGGTGATCGAGGAGCGCGACGTGGATTTCTCGATTTACGAGGTGCCCACCAACCTCGTCGCGGCGGGCCTCGACCGCCTGATCTGCGAACGGCTGCGCTTTCCCTTCGAGCAGCAGACCCCCTTCGATGACTGGAAGGCGATGCTCGAGGACATCCGCAACACCAAGGACACCTGCGAGATCGCAATCGTCGGCAAGTACATCGAGTTGCACGACGCCTACAAATCGATCTACGAGGCCCTGAGCCACGCCGGAATCGCCAATCACTGCAAGGTGCAACTGCGCAAGGTCAGCGCGGAGGACGTTCATGACAAGGGCACCGCGCTGCTCGAGGGCGCGCACGCCGTGCTGGTGCCCGGCGGCTTCGGCGAGCGCGGGGTCGAAGGCAAGATCGACGCGATCCGCTGGGCACGTGAGAACGGCATCCCGTTCTTCGGCATCTGCCTTGGCATGCAGTGCGCCGTGATCGAGTACGCGCGCCATGCGCTTGGGTTGGAAGGCGCCCATACGCTCGAGCATTCGCCGCACACTCCGCATCCGGTGATCAACCTGATGGAAGAGCAGAAGGCCCTGGTCGACAAGGGCGGCAACATGCGGCTGGGAGCCTACGACTGCACGCTGACCCGCGGCAGCCTCGCCCACCGGCTCTACGGAGCGCTTGAAATCCGCGAACGCCACCGGCATCGCTACGAGTTCAACAATGCCTACCGCCCCAGATTCGAGGCTTCCGCGATGAGGCTCTCCGGACTCAATCCGCAGCGCGGACTGGTGGAGATCGTCGAAATCCCCGAACATCCCTTCTTCATCGGCGTGCAGTTCCACCCCGAGTTCAAGAGCAGCCCGCTCTCGCCCCACCCGATCTTTCGCGGCTTCGTGGGCGCAGCACTGCAGTGCGCCAGAAACGGCGGCCGCGGCCGCGTGCTCGCCAGGGAGCGTGCCTAAGTGCGCGCCGGGGACATGTCGCTGCCGGGGGGCAACTTCCGGCTGTTCATCACGCGCCTGTCGTTCCAGTCGATGATGTCGCTGGGAATGATCGAGAATCCGATCACGCGCGAGCGTTCGGTCCATCTCGAGAGCGCGCGGATGCTGATCGCCGACCTGCGCATGCTGCTCGAGAAGACGGAAGGCAACCTCGACGCGGACGAGCGCGAGCACCTGGAGAAGGTGCTGAGCGACCTCGACTACGCGCTCTCGCGCGTCGAAGAGGAGCAGGGCGTCGCCGACGAGGGCTAGCGCCCCGCCTCGCGCAAGGGACGCAGCTCCAGCGCGTGGATGACCACGCGCTCATGCGCGTCGAGCGGCTGGATCAGCAGATCGCCGGGCGGAGCTTCGGTGGGAATCACGAAGCAGTGCTCGTGGCGGCCCGCCTCGATCGGAACGATCAGGCGGCGCACCTTCTGGTATTTGGGGTCCTCGCGCGTCTGGAACCACACGTACATGCGCCCCGCCACGGGTGCACTGAGCTCGATGCGCAGCGCAGGCAGGGAGCCCGAGCTCAGTTGTGGCAGCGGATAGTAGAACTTGTCCTGTCCCACCGCGCAGTCGATCGCGACCTCACCGCCCGGCTCCGCGAGCAAACGGGTCTCCAGATGCGGCCGCAGGCGCTGTTGCCAGCCTTCGTAAGGCTCGACCCGATCCAGCGCGCGGAAGGTGCCGCGCGTCAGCGTGCGCAGCAACAGTTCCAGCGGCTCGGGCCGGTTGCGAAGGTGCCGTTCGGTGACCAGCTGGATCACCAGATCGGGGCGCAGCACCACGATCTCCCCCATCGGCAGGTAGTACTGCCAGCGCGTGTCCAGCCGGGAGCAGAACTCCGCCAGCGTCCCGCGGGTCCATTGACCGAAGGAATCGTGCACCAGCGCGACTCTGGGCGCGCCCTCGGGCCCGGAGAGGCTCATGCGCATCGGAAACTGCTCGGCGCTGCGCTCCAGCACGCGCGCACGGGAGCCGTCGAGCGACATGCGCCAGGCGGGCTCCATGTCGCGCTCGCCCAGATGCCAGGTCAGCGGAATGCAGTCCTCGATGTCCCCGTCCTGTTCGGCGTTGCAGTGCCAGCGATCGCGCGCGAGCACCGGAAAATCCAGGCCCTCGGCGCGTCCGCGCTCCGCGAGCGCGATCGAGACCGCCGTGCCGCCGCGGTAGGAATAGTGGGAACCCAGCCGCAGGTAGGTCCAGTCGTCCAGTTCCGGACGATCGTGCCCGCGTTCGCTCTCGAGCGCGGGCCGCAGATCCACCCAGGCGGGTTCGGCGCGCTCGCGCAGCACGCGGTCGAGTTGCATCAGGGGCGTCTCGCCGTGACGCTCCTCGCCCGCAGGAAGCATGTCGGGATAGATGGTCTCCTTGTTGGGCGCCACGCAGAACCAGTAGCGGATGCCCTCGGCCGCGAAGCGTTCGCGCCGCTCGCGAATCGCCTGACACCAGGCCTCGAGGTGTTCCTCGGACAGTGGCCTGCGTCCGCGCCAGATGGCCTGCGAGTCGTGTCCCGCAAACATCACGAAACCTTGGCGCCCCATCAGGTGGAAGGCGCTCGGCGCCTTCGCGAACAGCGCCACCGCCTGCAGGTTCGCAAGGCGGATCAGCTGATCGCGCGTGCCGAAGGCATCGTCGTACCAGGCCTCGAACCGTTCCGGCCAGCGCTTGGTCGTGACCAGATCGAGAGGCGCCTCAGGGAAGCGCTCGGGGTTGCGCAACTCGCTCTTGACGTGCTCCCACTGCTCCGGACGCAGCCGCCGATCGACCACGGGCAGCACCAGCGCGCCGAGGAAGATTCCGATCAGCAGAGCTTGCGCATCCCACTTCATGCCGAGCGGCTGAGGATATCAGGCTTGCGCTCAGCGTGCGCGCGCCTGTGCCTCCAGCACCCGATACTCGCCGCTCACCGACCCGGGAGCCCACATCAGCTCCGGAAGGACCTCTGGATTGTCGAGTTCAAAGCACAGTTCGTTGAGTCCCTTGACGATGGGCAGCGGATAGCGGCGCAGCTGCGTGAATTCCCGCTCGGTGCCGGTCTGGTACCACAGATAACCGATGCCTTCGGCGGGCGCCTCGACGAAGAGGCGCAGCGACAGGCGCGTGCCCGCGGGACGCACCGGCGCCTGCAGCAGCAGCTTGTCGCGTCCCGGCTCGAGCGCGAGCTGACCATCCTGATACCGGGCGCGCGGGTGGCCCTCGACACGCACCGCTCCGAGCGGTTGCCGCGCGCCCCAGTCCCGCGGCTCGAGCCCGATCAGCCCGGTCTCAAGCGGTGCCAGCGAATACAGGATCCGTCGCTCGCTCTGCAGTTCCACGATCCGTTCCGGCCGCGCTTCGATCAACGCCTCCATCGGGAAACGAGGCCGCCAGCGGAAGTACAACTCGCGGGAACCCTCCGCCAGATAACGGGGCAACAACGGACCAAAGGAGTCCGTCACGAGCAGCAGGCGCGGGTCCGAGCCAGGGCGCTCCCAGTGCGCCTCGCGCGTCATGTAGATGTGGCGATCGATCCCGGTCGTGCAGCGCGCCAGAGGTGCGATCCAGCGCTGATTCCACACGGGCTGGCGCAGGCGCTCGAGCAGGTTGAGGTTGATCGCCCAAGTGTCACCCGGATCGAGTTCATCGCGGACGCGCTGCAGCGCCTCCCGGCCGGGAATCGTCGGCGCCAGTTCGCGAGACACGCGCCAGGCCGCGCGCTCGGTCCAATGCGTGCCGTGCGGGAAGTACACGAAATCGCCTGCCGCCGGATCATCGAAGCGCTTCTCGTCGAAGAGGGCGGGCCGCAGGTCGAGTACGCAGGCGCGTGCCGCCGGGCTCAGTCCGGCGAGCCATTGCTCGAGCGGAGTGGGCCCGCTCCGCCATTCGCACGCGGGCAGAAACTCGGGATAGATCGTCTCCTTGTTGGGCGCGATCGCGAAGCGGTAGTCGATGCCGCGCTCGCCGAAGTAGCGGATCCGCGCCTCCAGGCGCTGCGACCACTCGTCGATGTGCCCGGGCGTGAGGCTCTCGCGCCCCAGCCAGGCCTCGCGGGAATGGTCGCCCGTGAAGAAGATCCAGCCCTGCTGCCCGAGGAGCAAAGTCGGCGTCGGCGCCGCGCCAAAGCCCAGCAAGGTCTGCGCGTGGTGCCAGCGCAACAGTTCGTCGCGAGCACCGAAGGTGTCCGCATGCCAGGCATCCAGCGCCTGAGGCAGCGCAGTCCACTCGAGCCCGGTCGCTGGCAAGTCCGGCAGCGCCCGCGGCTCGCGATTTTCGAGACGGACGGCCTCCCAACGGCCCGGGAGCGCGCGCTGCACCAACACTGGCAGCACGATACAGGCACAGAAGCTGGCAATCAGGAGCCGTCGCATGCTCACTCGCGTCAACCGGCAAAGGCTAGCACTCGCTCAGGCGCGTTGGCAGCGCGCCACCTTGAGCAGCGGTTCTCCCGCGCGGCCGGGGAAATCCGCATCCGGACCGAAGACCTCGACTTCCGCCAGTTCGATGCCGGCCTTCTCGGCCGTGCGGCGGATGCGGGCCTCGAGGCCGGCGGCATCCAGGCTCGGCAGGTGGTGCGTGGCGTACAGCGCTCCGCCGCGCGCGGTCGCGAGCAGCGCGGGCTTGAGCAGCGCAGGATAGTCGTTCTCGACGTCGACGGCGCCAAAGGGTCCCTTGGACCATTGGGGCGGATCGAGCAGCACAAGATCGAAGCTGCGCGGCTCGACGCGCAGGTACTCGCGGCTGCGCGCGCGGCCCTTGACCTCGAGCCCCGCCCACTGGCGCAGGAGCGGCAGGCAATCCTCGTGCAGGAACTGCACGCTGCCCGGCGGCGGTGGATTGCGCTCCAGCGAACGTCGGCCGACGGCCAGGCTCGACGCGGAAAAATCGACGTTGACCACTTCGGCTGCGCCGGCCGAGGCGGCCCGCGCACCCGCTCCACAGGTGTAGGCAAACAGGTTGAGCAGCGCACGGCCGTGCGCCTCGGCCGCGAGGCGCCGGCGCGCCGCGCGCAGATCGAGGAACAGCCACGGATCGAGGCCGCGGTGGCGCGCGGCGAAGCACAGCGCCGTCCCGCCCTCATGCAGCAGACGCTCCTCGAGCAGGGAGGGGGAAGACTCGGCGTAAAGCCGCTCCCTGCCGCGGTGGTTCCAGACCCAGCCAGCCACTTGCGGCAGTTCCTCGGACGCAAACCGCTCGATCGCGCCCAGATTGGCGCTGCTCGGCGGCTCCCGAAAGCTCTGCACCAACAGCACGTCCGCATAGACATCCAGCGTCAAACCGGGGCAGCCCTCGCTGCTGCCGTGCAGCAAGCGCCAGCAGTCCGTGCCTTCTGCCCGCAGCCGCGACAGCAGGGCTGCGCGCCGCTCGAGCGCCGCGGGCAGCAGGCTCGCGAGCATCAGCGGGGCTCGTCGATGCGGTGGTAGCGCCCGGCCGCGAGCGGTCCGTGCGTGCTGCGTCGACCGTCCGCCCAGCGTACTTCGAGACGCTCGATGCCAGCAACGGCTCCCAGTCCCCAGTGCACTCGCGGCTCGCTTGCCGAGCAGTAGCTGGTGCAGACCAACACCTCGCCGAAAAAGCGCCGGCCCCCGCCTTCGCCCGTCACGCGCGCACCCAGCGCCGGTGCGCCCCTCGCGTTGCGCAGGTCCAGCCCGAGCCAGTTGCCGCGCTTTTCGCTGCGATTGACGAGCAGCCGCAGCGGTCCGTGGTTTTCCAGCACGGCCAGATCGATGTCGCCGTCCTCGTCGAAGTCCGCGCCTGCGACACCGCGGCTGTTGCCGAGCAGCTCGGCCCCCACTCCGGCCTGCGGCACTTCCTCGAACTTCAGCTTGCCCAAGCCTCGAAACAGCTGCTTGGGCTCGGCGTAGATGTCGCTTTCGGAGAAGAACGGCTTCCAGAAACCCACGCGTCCGTTGGCCACGAACAGGTCGAGCACGCCGTCGTGATCGAAGTCGGTCGCAACATCGCCAAAGCCAGTGAAAGGCAGCGAAGCCTGCGCCATGCCCGTGCGCGCGCTGGAATCGCGCATGTTGCCGCGGCCATCGTTCTCATACAGCGTGTTGGTCTCCCCGCGCAGGTTGGTGATGAAGATGTCGGAGTCCCCGTCGCTGTCGAAATCCGCCACGACCGTGCCCATGCTGGCCTCGGGCGCGCCATTGCGGTTGACGGCCGCGCCGCGCAGCAGCGCCTCATCGACGAACTTGAGTCCGCCCTGGTTGATCCACAGCTGGTTGGCCATCCCGTCGTTGGAAACGTACGGATCGATGTCGCCATCGCCGTCGAGATCGGAAAGCGCCAGCCCCAACCCGTTGCCGAAGGCCGCCGCCAACCCGGCCTGCGCCTGGATCGCGCGGAAGCGCCCGCTGCCGTCGTTTTCGTACAACACGCACTGCGAAGGCGCGTTGTAGTTGTTGGGCGCGCAGTAGTCGCGCTCTCCGAAGGAGGACTTGCAGTCGATCTCCAGCTTGGTCGACCAACGCACGTAATTGACCACCATCAGGTCGAGGTCGCCGTCGTTGTCTCCGTCGAAGAAACCGCAGGAAGTGCCCCAGCCGCCATCCCCCACCCCGGCGGCCTCGGTGATGTCCGTGAAGGTCCCGTCCCCGTTGTTGCGCCACAGCGTATTCGGACCGACATTGGTCACGTACAGGTCCGTGTCGCCGTCGTTGTCGACATCGCCCGTAGTCACGCCCATCCCGTAGGCGGATTCGACGAGGCCCGCCTGCTCGGTGACGTCCTCGAAGCTGCCGTTGCCGAGGTTTCGGAACAGCCGGTCGCTCGGCACAGGCTTCCCCTGCGGCTCGAGATCACCGCTCTGCACGACGAACAGATCCAGGCGTCCGTCGCCGTCGTAATCCAGCCAGGCCAAACCCGCGCCCATGATCTCCGGAAACCAGTAGCGCTGCTGGAAGTGACGCTGGTGATCGAAGACCAGCCCGCGCGTGCGCGCCTCTTCTGCAAACCACAGCGCCTGCGGCCTGGATCCGGCCGGGGAGCCGGGACCCGGGGCCGGCTTTTCGCCGCAGCCGGCGAGTAGGAGCACACCGACCCACAGGCGCTTCACAGCACGCCTCGGCGTTTGAGTTCCTCGCGGATGGCCTTGACCTTGGGCATTTCCGGCGCCTGCTTCTCGCACTCGAGCAACTGGCGCTTGGCCTCCTCCAGATCGTTCTCTTGGATCGAGAGCAAGGCCAGATTGACGCGCGTCGGCACGTGGCCGGAATCAAGCTCCAGCACCTTGCGGCACCAGTTGCGCGCGTCCGCGAAGCGCCGCAGCCGCACGGCCGTCTCCGTAAGCGCCACATACGCCTGCACGTTGCGCGCATCCAGCCCGACCGAGAGCTCCAGTTGCGCGTAGGCCCGCGCATAGTCGCCCTGCAGCGCCACCACGCGCGCCAGCGCCAGGTGCGTGCGGCCGACATCGGCGCCCAGCGCGACGGCCTTCTCGCCGTGCACGCGCGCTGGCTCCAGTTGGTTCATGCGCGTGTACAGATCGCACAGGTTGAGCTCCACGGCGAACAGCCCGGGATCGAGCGCCAGCGCCTCCTTGAGCACCCGCTCGGACTCTTCGTAACGGCCCAGTTCGGTCAGCGAAGCGGCCCAGTTGTTCTTCAGCGTGGCATCGTCCGGCTGGCGGCGCGCGACCACGCTGTAGAGCTCCGCCGCGCGCCCGTGGTTTCCGCCCGCGGCCGCCGCGGCGGCATCCTCCATGAGACCGCTCGTCGTCAGGCGGTAGCTCAGAAACTCGCGCGTCAGCGGCTCCTCGATCCAGCGCGGCTTGGCACCCTGACCTGCCGTCAACTGGGCGCGCGCCTCCTCCTCGCGCCCCAGGCCGCGCAGCGCCATGCCCAGCGCGTAGCGCGCCGAGCGATTGGAGGGATCGACCTTGAGCGAGCGCTTGGCGAGCGACTGGGCCTCGTTCCAGCGCTGGCGCTCGACTTCCACGGAGGCCAGGCCCGCCAGCACGTCGCTGTGGTCGGGCATGCGCGCCAGCGCGCGCTCGAAGCACTGCCGAGCCTCCTCGTACTCGCCCAGTTCCAGCAGCCACTGCCCCAGACGCTGCTGCACACCGGCCTGATTCTCGAGCCGCCTGGCCGCGGCCTTCATCGTCGCCAGCGCCTTGTCGGTCTCGCCCGCTTCGCGCAGGCACAAGGCTTCGTGGTAGCGGTACAGGGGCTGGCGCTCATCCAGCGCCGCCGCTTGCGCGAAGCTCGCCGCTCCCAGATCCCAGATGCCGTTCGCCTCATAGACCAGCCCTAGGCTCGCACGCGAGCCCGCGCTCGTCGGCGCCGCGCGCACGGCCTCGACTTTCGTGGCCACAAGCTCGAGCACCTCGGCATCCAATCCGCGCGGATCGCTCAACACGATCGGCGGCAGTTCGGGCGCCTCCTGGCAGGCCAGCATGGGCAGGAGGAACACGACGAGGAGGGCTCGGCGCAGCATGTGGATTCCCGACATACAAACCCAGCATACGCAAGCATGCGCCCTTGCGCACGCTATGCTCAGCCCCATGCCGCATCTGGCCGGAATCCTTGTTGAGGGGGTCTCGATCGCGGGCCTGGAGACCTGCATCGACCTGCCCGAGTTGCGCATGGCCTTCGATCTCGGCCGTGCCTACGACTTCGCGCTCGCTCGGCCGCTCCTGTGCTTCACGCACCCGCACATGGACCACATCGGCGCCGTCGGCTGGCACTGTTCGACCCGCGCGATGCGCAAGATGCCCGTGCCGACCTACCTCGTGGGGCACGAATGGGCGGCCGAGTTCGACGCCCTGATGCAGGCCTGGCGCGCGCTCGATCGATCCGAGCTGCCACACCGGCGCATCGCGATCGGACCGGGCGAGGAGCATGCGCTGCAGAAGGACCTCATGCTGCGGCCCTTCCGCTCGCACCACCGCGCACCTTGCCAGGGCTACGGCATCTGGAAGCGCACGCACAAGCTCCGGCCGCAATACAAGGAACTGCCCGAGCAGGAGATCGCGGCGCTGCGACAGTCACTGCGGCAGTCTCTGGGGCCTGAGCGCGCGAGCGAGACGCTGCTCTGCGCCGAAGAGCAGCTCGAGCTCGCCTTCACCGGCGACACGCGCATTGACGTGCTCGATTCCTCTCCCGAGTTGCGCAAGGCGCGCGTGCTGGTGATGGAATGTTCGTTTCTCGATGATCGCGTGCCGGTGGAGCGTGCCCGCGAAATGGGTCACGTGCATTTGGATGAAATCATCGCCCGCGCGGAGGAATTTGAGAACGAGGCGCTGCTGCTGACGCACTTCTCGGAACGCTATTCGTCCGCGGAAATCGAAAGACTGCTAGAGCGACGCCTGCCGGAAGGGCTGCGGCGACGGGTGACGCCGCTCGTCGAGGGGCGCCGCAACTAGCGCTGCAACGAGCACCGCCGCGCCGCCGCGCGATAGACCTCCGCGTGCAGCCACGCCGTGCGCTCCGGCGCTGGCTGCCCATCACGGAGCGCATAGCCGCCCGCCAGCACCAGCGCGCACGGCAATCCCGCGCGAAAAAGCTCCGAAAGCACCAGCTGCTCGCGCGCCGCGAGTCCTTGCTCGCTGAGGCAGAGCCGTCCGAAGCGATCGCCCGCGACCACATCGACGCCCGCGAGGTACACCACCAGGTCCGCGCGCGCCTTTTCGATCACCTCGCCGAGGTGGCGCTGCAGCTGCTCCAGATAGACCTCATCGCTGACGCCGTCGGCGAGGCCCACATCGAGGCTTGAGCGCTGCTTGCGCAGCGGATAGTTGCGCTCGCCGTGCATCGAGAAGGTGAAGACGCGCGGATCATCGGCGAAGATCGACGCCGTGCCGTCGCCCTGATGCACATCGAGATCGACCACGAGCGCGCGCCCGATCGCGCGGCGTGCGAGCAGTTCCTTGAGTGCGATGGCGACGTCATTGAAGCTGCAGTAGCCCGCGCCGCGGTCGGCGAAAGCATGGTGCGTGCCACCGGCGAGATTGCCCGCGAGTCCCTCCTCGAGCGCCGTCTCGCAGGCCCACAGTGTGCCGCTGACCGCCAGCCGCGCGCGGCGCAGCAGTTGCGGCGACCACTCGAATCCCAGCGCCTTGCGTGTGTCGGGCCCGAGCGTGCCGTGCACAAAGCTCTCGACGTAGGCGGGCGTGTGGGCGCGCAGCAGAAGCTCCAGCGGCGCCTCCTCGGGCGCGTGGATGCGCGCAGGCTCGATCAGCTGCTCACGCTCGAGCAGCTCGCGCAAGAGCGGATACTTCGCCATCGGGAACGGATGGCGCTCGGGCAGCTCGAGGTAGTACCCGCTTTGGAAGGCGACGCGCATCGCCTCTCGTGGCGCTCAGCGATAGGCCGGAATGCCGGTCAGCTCATGACCGATCGCCAGCGTGTGGATGTCGTGCGTGCCCTCGTAGGTCACGACGGACTCCAGGTTGCACATGTGGCGGCCGGTCTGGTACTCAAGGCTGATGCCGTTGGCGCCGAGCATGTCGCGGCAGGTACGCGCCACTTCGAGGCCCAGCATGACGTTGTTGCGCTTGACCATCGAGACCATCGCGGGGGTCAGCTTGCCCTTGTCCTTGAGCCGGCCGAGGTGCAGCGCGAACAGCTGGGCCTTGGTGATCTCCGTAGCCATGTTGGCGAGCTTCTGCTGCGGGATCTGGAAGCCCGCCAGCGGCTTGTCGAAGACGATGCGGCTCTTCGAGTAGGAGAGCGCTTCGTCGAAGCAGGCGTAGGCGGCACCCAACGCGCCCCAGGCGATGCCAAAGCGCGCCTGCGTCAGGCAGGAGAGCGGCGACTTGAGGCCCTCGGAGCCCGGCAGCAGCGCGTCCTCGGGCACGAGCGTATCTTGCATCACGAGCTCGCTCGTGATCGAGGCGCGTAGCGAGAACTTGTGCTTTTGCTCGGGAGCCGAGAAGCCCGGCGTGCCCTTCTCGACGAGGAAGCCGCGGATCTTGCCCTCGGCGCGCGCCCAGACGACGGCGACATCGGCGACGGTGCCGTTGGTGATCCACATCTTGCGGCCGTTGATCAGCCAGCCGCCGCTGACCTTCTTGGCGTTGGTCAGCATGCCGCCGGGGTTGGAGCCGAAGTCGGGCTCGGTGAGGCCGAAGCAGCCGATCGCCTCGCCGCTGGCGAGCTTGGGCAGCCACTTGCGCTTCTGGGCTTCGGAGCCGAAGGCGTGGATCGGGTACATCACCAGTCCGCCCTGCACGGAGACGAAGGAGCGCAGGCCAGAGTCGCCGCGCTCAAGTTCCTGGTAGATCAGTCCGGCCGCGACGTTGTTGAGGCCCGCGCCGCCGTACTCGGCCGGAATGGTCGGCCCGAAGACGCCCAGATCAGCCAGCTCCTTGACGAGATGCATCGGGAAGGTGCCGTTCTCGAAGTGCTCCATCACGATCGGGATGTAGCGCTCGGTGACCCAGCCGCGCACCGCGTCGCGGACCATGCGTTCGTCTTCGGAGAACTGCTCCTCGAGGAGCACGAAATCAAGCTGCTGGAAGGGCTTCATAGGGGGGGAGTCTGACCCCGAATCGTAACAGGCAGAAGCCGATTTTCCCCCACCCCGGGGAGATTTCAGCCCTAGGGTTCTTTCGCGCCCAGCAGGAGAATGTCTCGTGAGCCCACCTGAGCGCGCTCCAGCACCACGAGGCGCTCGCGCAAGCCGGGGGCCAGCTTGTCGAAGTCCGGCTCCCGCACCAGCGCCAGGAACTGCCGGCCCTCGCGCTCCAGCGCCACTTCCAGCGGCTCGCGCACAGCGGGAATCCGGCCGTAAAAACGGTAGCCCTCGGGCTGGATCCCGACGCAGGGAATGCGAGCCGGTTTCTCCGGCCGCTTTGCGACCGCCTCGGCGAGCAGGCGCGCGGACTTGAAGCGGTTGATCGAGGGCACCAGCGACAGCGCCGCCACAGCTACGGCGAGCGCCAGGGTCAGAGCCAGTCGCAGCGACTGAGCGCGCAGATCGTGCTGCGCGCGCCAGGCGAGCACGGCCCCGCCGACGAGCACCGCGCCGACCAGCGCGGCCCCCAGGCGCAGGCCCTCCAACTCCGCGTGAAAGGGCGCCAGCGACAGCGCCGCCGCCCCCACGAGCCCCAGCAACAGGGCCGCAGGCCAGCGGATCCAGCGCGACAGTGGCCCGCCGTCCGCCAGCAGCGCGATTTCCGCTCCGATCAGCAGCGCCGCGGCCGGATAGATCGGCATCAGGTACAGCGCGCGCTTGACCGGCATGATCGAGAAGACGAGGAAGGTCAGCAGGAACCACGCGGCGAGCCAGATGCGCGCAGCGTGTTCGCGATCGCGCCGGCCTTGGCGCCAATCGCGCACGGCACGCACGAGCGCGGCGACGAGCAGCGGCGTCCACGGCAACATCAGGTAGGAAAGATCCACGAGATGATCCCAAGGCGGTCCGCGGTGCGCGGTGCCTTCGGCGACGCGCCCCAGATGCTGGCCGAAGAGCAGCGGTGCGCGCAGCCGCTCGTCGATCGTGATCGCCGAGAAGGCCCAGATCGCGACGGGCGCGATCATCAGCGCGAGCAGCGCCAGCCAGCCCCACACAGGCCGCCAACCGAGTCCGCGCCAGCCGCGCGCCACGAACAGCAGCGCCAGGCAGGCGAGCAGGCCGTGCAGCCAGGCCACCGGCCCCTTGACCAGAGCCGCGGCGCCGAGCGCGAGGCCGGCGACTGCGAGATCCGCGCCGCTCACGCTCCGGCGAGTCACGCCCAAGCTCAGCCGTTCGACCGCCACGAGGATCAGGAAGCACAAGGCGGGATCGAGTTGCAGCCGCGGCCCGTACGCGAAGATGCCGGCGAGCGTCAGGAAGGCGAGCGGCGCCCACAACTGGGCTTCGCTCCAGCCGAAGCGCCGCGCCATGCGCCAGCACAGCCAGGCGCAACCCGCCAGCGACAGCAGCGAGGGGGCGCGCATCGCGAATTCGCTCCAATCGGTCCAGCTGCCGAACCAGCCCGCGATCCAGTACACCAGCGGCGGCTTGTCGGGATAGAGCTCGCCGTTGAGATGCAATACGATCAAGGACCCGCTCTCGTAGGCCTCGCGCGCGATCTGCGCGTAGCGCGGCTCATCCGGTGCCCACCACTCCTGCATCCAGGCCAAGACAAGCAGCGGCAGCAGGAAGCACAGCGCGGCCAGCAGGGCCGTCCGCGATTGTTTGGCCTGATCCATCGCGGGCTAGGATGCACTTTGGCGCTTCCCGATTGCGAGAGTCGGCTCGCATTCGCCACAATGCCTCGCAGCGTGAGCGCCTCCCCCAACTCCGAAGATTGCCTCCTCCAGAACGTGCGCGCCCGCCATCCGGGCCGCGCGCGCCGGGATCGGACTTTGAGCCTCGTGGCGCCGGTCTACAACGAGGTCGAGAACCTCGAGCGCCTGCACGCGCGCGTGGCGGAGATCTTCGCGAAGCGCAGCGACTGGGAGCTGATCCTCGTCGACGACGGCAGCCGCGACGGCTCGGCCGACAAGATCCGCGAGCTGTGCCGCCGCGATCCGCGCGTGGTCGGCGTGTTCTTCGGACGCAACCGCGGCCAGACAGCGGCCACGGCGGCGGGGCTGCAGCTGGCGCGCGGCGAGCTGATCGCCACGCTGGACGCGGACATGCAGAACGATCCGGCGGACCTGCCGGCGATGATCGAGGAGCTCGGAACCCACGCGGCCGTCGTCGGCTACCGCATCAAGCGCAACGACAACTTCGTGCGCCGCGCCAGCTCGCGAATCGCCAATCGCATCCGCAACTGGCTCTCCAAGGACCAGATCCGCGACACGGGCTGCTCGCTGAAGCTGTTCCGCGCGGAAGCGATCCAGGCGATGCCGCTGTTCGAGGGCATGCACCGCTTCCTCCCGACGCTGCTGCGCTACCACGGTTTCTCGGTGCTGGAGCATCCGGTCTCGCACCATCCGCGCACGGCGGGAATCTCCAAGTACGGCGTCTGGAATCGCGCCTTCCGCGCGCTGCGCGATCTGATCGCGGTGCGCTGGATGCGCTCGCGGCTGCTCAAGCTGCCGATCGTCGAGGTCCTCGATGCGCCCTGAACGCGTGTTGCTGGTGTGCCTGTGCTGGCTCGCCTGCCTGCTGCCGCTGTGCGCACAAGGTACGGTCCACGCGGCCGGACCGCGGCCGGCGCCCGAGTGGAACGGCGAACTCGATCTGCAGTCGCGCCTCAAGGATGTGCGCGTCGAGGGCGAGGGCCCGGCGCGCCGCCTGATCGTCAGCGGACCAACGGGCGCGGTGGCCTACACGCCAGAGGCCTTCGCGGACGTGCTGGAGCGCGCGCAGGATCACCTGGCGCACTCCGGGCTCGTCTACAAGCTGTTCAACATCACGACCCCCTGGGGCATCCTGTGGGTGAGCCTGGGCTTTCTTGGACAGGCGCTGTTCACCTTCCGCATGCTGCTGCAGTGGTGGGCCTCCGAGAAGCACAAGCGCTCGGTCGTGCCCGTTGCCTTCTGGTGGGGCAGCCTGTTCGGCGGCTTGATGCTGTTCGTGTACTTCATCTGGCGCAAGGACATCGTCGGCATCATCGGCCAGTCGACCGGCGTGTTCGTCTACGCGCGCAACCTGCTCCTCATCTACCGCAATCCACAACCCGCGTGAGCCGCTACCTCGTCACCAGCGCCCTTCCCTACGCCAACGGCCCGATCCATTTCGGACACATCGCCGGCGCGTACCTGCCTGCCGACGTCTACGTGCGCACGCTGCGCATGCAGGGCGAGGAAGTGCTGTACATCTGCGGCGCCGATGAGCATGGCACGGCGATCACCGTCAACGCCGAAGCCGAGGGCGTCCCCTACTCCGAGTACGTGGCGCGCTGGCGCGGCGTGATCAAGGACACCTTCGACCGCTTCGGCATCCGCTTCGATGTCTGGTCAGGCACCAGCATCTGCCCCGAACATCCCGCGCAGAGCCAAGAGTTCTTCCGCCGGCTCGACCGCAACGGCTTCCTCGAACAGCTGGAGAGCGAGCAGCTGTACTGTCCCAAGGACCGAATGTTCCTCGCCGACCGCTACATCGTCGGCACCTGCTACCTGTGCGGCCACGAGAAGGCGCGCGGCAACGAGTGTCCGGCCTGCGGACAGGAGCTCGACCCGCTCAAAATGGCGGTGACGGCCTGCAAGATCTGCGGCACGCACCCCGAGAAGCGCAAGACCCGCCACTGGTGCCTCGATCTCGCCAAGCTGCGGGATGAGCACATCGGCGCGTGGTTCCAGCACCACGAGTGGAAGCCCAATGTCACCGGCTTCATCGGCGGACAGCTCAAGGAAATCGGCCTGCGTCCGATCACGCGCGACATGAGCTGGGGTATCCCAGTGCCGGCCGACTGCACAGGCAGCGAGACCGGCAAGGTGCTGTACGTCTGGTTCGACGCCCCCATCGGCTACATCTCGTTCACGCAGGAGTGGGCGCGTCTGGCGGGCAAGCCGGATGACTGGAAGCGCTGGTGGCAGGACCCTGACTCGCGCATCGTCCACTTCCTCGGCAAGGACAACATCTCCTTTCACTGCCTGATCTTCCCCTCGATGCTCTACGGGGTGAAGCAGGGCTACCAGCTGCCCTGGGCCGTGCCGGCCAACGAGTTCTACAACCTGCAGGGCGGAAAGTTCTCGACCAGCGAGCAGCGCACGATCCCGATCGAGGAGTTCTGCGCGCGCTACGACACCGAGGCGGCGCGCTTCTACCTGCTCGCGAGTAGCCCGGAGTCGGCCGACAGCGACTGGCGCTGGGAGGATTTCCAGGCGACGGTCAACGCGCAGCTCGCCGACAAGATCGGCAACCTCGTCACGCGCGTGCTGCGCTTCCTTGAGAAGAACTACGAGGGCGCGATCCCCTCCTGCGACGAAGCCACTGCGGCGGAGCTCGACCGCGTGCTCTTCGAGGAGTGCGGCACCTTCGGTGACCCGGCGGAGTTCATTCGGCGCTTCCAGTTCCGCCGCGCCTGCGAGCAGCTGATCCACAACGCCGTGCTGGCGAACGTCTTCGTCGATCGGCTCGCGCCCTGGACGCTGCGCAAGAGCGATCCGGCGCGCGCGGGCGCGGTGCTGGCAACCTGCTGCCAGTGGATCGCGCTGCTGGCGCGCTGGATGGCGCCGTTCATGCCCGCCAAGGCAGGGAGCGTCTGGGCGATGCTCGGCAATGCCGGGCGCGTCGACGAGGCGGGCTGGCCGAAGCTGCCCGCGGCGGGTGCCTGGCGCACCTTGCCCGCCGGGCAGAAGCTCGGCGCCGTCGGGCCGCTGTTCGCGAAGATCGAGAAGGAAACGGTCGCGGAAGAACTCGCCAAGCTCGCCCCGAAATGACCGACCGGCCCCTGAGCAAGCTCAGGAACCGGTCGTATGGTTAGCGGGGTTCTCGCTAGAAGGAGTCGCGCAGCGACTTGCCTACCCGGAATCCGATCCGCTTCCCGGCAGCGATCTGAATCGGCTCGCCCGTGTGCGGATTGCGCACCGTCCGCGCCTTGCGCGGCTTGAGCTCAAAGGTCCCAAAGCCGGTGAGCGTGACGCTCTCGTCGGCTTCGAGCCCCTTGCGGATCCCACCGAGAACGGTCTCGACGAGAAGCGCGGCCTGGAGCTTGGATGTTTTCAGCTCCTCGGCGACATGGGCGATGAGGTGACTCTTGTTCAAGAATGCGCCTCCCGCCTCAGATCACTTCTTCTTGGCGGCCTTACGGCCCTTCTTCGCGGTCTTGCGCGCAGCCTTCTTGGTTGCCTTCTTCTTCGTCTTCTTCTTGGCCATGAGAGTCATCTCCTAGGTCGTTGGTTGTGGCTATGTGGTGCGCGGACCGCGAGGACCGCAGCGCCACGACATCACTATCAACTTCGGCAGTCAGCTTCTTGTTCTTGCCAGCCTTGTGCACAGATGTCGCGCGCCGCGGCGCCAGACGTCGAAACCGCGGGCCAGATGCAAGTCGATAGGAGCTTCCAAACGGAGCGCGCCGCACGGGACTCGCGGACGACCCAGCGCGAGCGCGGGCGAGCACCTTCGCATTTCCGAAATCAATTGCAACTCGGCATCACGCATGATTATTTAGGGCTTTATGTGATCCATAGATTCCAAAATGCTTTCGCATTTTCGCGACCCCTCTTCGCAAGTTCCTAGATCAGGGCCGCGTCTCCACCAGCTTCGGAGCGCACGCAAGACCGGCTGCGGCGCGAGCAGCACTCCCAAAATTGGGACGCCGCATTTTTTTTTGCGTGTTCTTGCCTAGAAAAGGCGGTCCAGCGCCTCCTTGGCGCTGGAACCGAAGTCCTCGGCCAGTTCGCTGCCCTGGCTTTCGGGAGCCCGAGTCGCCAGCTCCGCGAAGATCCGCTCCAAGCGCAGCTGCGTCTGATGCCCGTAGAAGCGCACCATGCCGAGGTTCGTGCGCTGGTCGAAGACCATCGCGAACAAGGCGCGGTCCCCGACCAGGGCCACCTGGATCGATTCGCGCTCGCCTTGGTGGAACATCGAGCTGAAGTGCTGCTCGCCGAATTGACGCGCCAGTTCGCGGGTCGCGGCGAAGGTGCCGGCGACCAGCGCGGCGATCGACTCCACCGACCCTTGCACGGCATCGCCGCGACGGGTTACGAGGTGCCCCTCCTTGTCGATCAGCAGGGCACAGCGAGCCCCCGAGAGCTCCAGAAAGCCGTCGAGTTCACCGTCCATGCGCTGGACATCGTGTTCGTAGAAGACCATCCGATCCTGACGCAGTTGCAGATCGGCAATGTGATGGGTCGGTTGCATGAGCTCCTCACAGCAGCGGGAAGACGAACTTGGCGAGCACCGCGCCCACCACCAAAGTGGCCGCCACGAAGCCCACGGCGAGCACCAGCTTGTTCTTCTGGGCGGCCACGGCGGGTGGACGCGCACCCGCCCGTGCCGGGCGAGCCGCGGCCTTGGCAGGAGCCTGGGCCGGTACGGGAGCCGCCGGCGGAGCTGCGAACGCGGGCGCCGCAGCCACGGCGGCGGGCGGAGCGGGCCGAGGAGCCGGAGCCACCGGACGAGCGGCCGCCTGAGGCCGCGGTGCCGGGCGTGCCGCCTCGGGCTTTTGGAGGACCAACGGCGCCGCTTGCGGACGCGGCGGCGCGGCTGGCATGGCTGGCATGGCCTGAGGCATCGTCGGCAGCGCTTGCGGAGCCGGCGGCAAGCCGGCCTCCATCGGGCTCAGCGGTGCGGGCATCGGCGGCAAGCCGGCCGCGGGATGGGCGCCGACAGCCATGGCGGCCTCGGCGCTCGCCGGCGCCGCGGCGGTCACGGGCCGCGGGCGAAAGCCCGTCTGCGTCAGGGGCGGCGGCGGAGCCAGCGTCGGCATCGGACCGAGCCCGGACGGCTGCGGCGCCGGCGCGGCAGCGGGTGCCGCGTTGCGCCCGCCTCCGTGGATCGACTCGAGCACTTTGGCTGCCAGACCCTTGAGCGTCGGGAAGACGCCCTGACCCTTGGCAGCCACCGCTTCAAACCAGGGGAAGCCCATCGGATTGAGCAGGTTGTTGAGCTCCTCGACGCTCATCGCATCGGGCAGGTCGCGCTTGTTGTACTGGATCACGATCGGCATGGAACTCAGGCTCTTGCCGTACTCAGTCAGGTTCTGCTCGAGGTTGCGCAGCGACTCGAGATTGGCCTCCACCATCGCCGCCGAGGAGTCGGCCACGAAGACCACGCCGTCCACACCCTGCAGCACCAGCTTGCGAGTCGAGTTGTAGTAGACCTGACCAGGCACGGTGTAGATCTGGAAGCAGGTGCGCATGCCGGAGACCGTTCCCAGATCGAGCGGCATGAAGTCGAAGAACAGCGTGCGATCGCCGTCCGTCGAAATGCTCGTGAGATCCCCCTTGTTCGGCGCCGGCGCCCGCTGGTGGATGATCTCGAGGTTGGTGGTCTTCCCGGACATGCCCGGGCCGTAGAACACGATCTTGGCGTTGACTTGCTTCTGGGCAAAATTGATCTGGACCATGGTTCACTCTCCGCTGGGTGCGGACTGGTTGACTTGCCTGACTTGTGAGCGGGGATCCGCGGCGGGATTGCCGAGGAGCCCCCCGGTGGACGGCCCCTGCTGTCTGGGCAGCGGGGCTCCGTGTTCATGGCTGTCGCCATGACCGATGTGCTTGAGATGCCGGGCGACCCGCGCCAGCGAGGACTCCATCGGCAGGCGCAGTTCTTCGTGACTGGTGCCGCCTTCGAGCACGACCACGAGGATCAGCTGCGGCGCGCAGGCGAGGATCAGCGTGCCGCGCGTGGCGCGCAGCACCGCACGCTTGGGCGCGGACCACGAGAGCGGTGCCGCCGAACGCGACAGCTCGGTCTGCCAGCTGCACGCCAGCGCGCTGAGCGCTTCGGTGTCGAGCGCATCCTCGCCCGGGTTGCTCTCGCGCATCGCCCAGACCAGGCTGAAGCCGTCCGGCGACACGAATCCGGCGGCGCGCACGCCCGGAATGTGCATCAGGTTGTCCAGGTAATGCTTCATCGACCGACTCCCGAGGCCTTGCTCTCGCTGAGTCCGGAAAGCTCGCGCAAGCCGTCTTCCATGCGCTTGGTGAGCGCGGGCGCGTCCAGCCACAGCACTCCGGAGCCCTCCTCGCCGGGCAGCGCGGCCAGCGCGCCGAAATCGCCCTCGATGCGCAGCTCCAGCAGCTGGCCGAGTCCCAGCCGGCGTGAGGCGTTGCGCGTCGACTGCAGCATTTCGCAGATGCCGCGCGCCGAGCGTTCCGCGGTGTAGCCGCGCGGTCCCTGGACCAGCGCCGTCGCTCCGCGCACGAAGAACGCGGCCTTGACGCCGCGCTCGCGCGTCAGGCTTTGCAGCACGGGCCGGATCTGCACGCTGCTTCCCTGCGCGACCTGCTGATCCTCGCCCACGAAGCGACCCTGCCGCTCGACCTCGGCAAGGCAGCGCGCAGGTTCGGTCGCCAGCACGGCGAGCGCGCTGATCGTGCGGAACCGCGCTTCCAGCGCCAGATCGCCGGGACGCAGCTCCAGCAGCCGCGACAGGGCGCGGCGGGCCTGCGTCCAGGCACCTATCTTGCCGTGGAACTCCAGCGTCAGGCGCAGCAGCGCCTCGTCTTGAGGCGAGCGTTGCTCGGCATCCTCCAGCCAGGCGAGCGCCTGGGTGCCGTCTTCGCGCAGCCGGTCGGCGAAGTAGCGCATACAGCGGGCCCGCGCCCGCCAGTAGCGCGGCTGCGGTCCATCGGACTTCGCGAGCCACTCCGCGACCAGTTCCTCGGCTTGCGCCGCGCGACCGTCCTCGAGCATCAGTTCGACCAGCTCGCGGTAGACGGCGGGCCGCGGGAGTTCCTGCAGGAGCTGCTGCAGCTCGCGCGTGCGCCCCTCGCGCTGGATGCGCAGCACGCGCATCTGCAGGCGCCGCAGTTCGGCGTCGCGAGGATGCAGCGCCAGACCCTCGCTGACCGCCTGCAGCGCGTCCTGAAGCCGGTCCTGAGCGGCAAAGAGCTGGATCAAGTGAGCGTAGTTCAGCGCGCTGGGATCCTCGGCCACGCGCCGGGCGGCCTCTCCCAGTCGGCGGCGCGCCAGCAGTTTGCGGATGAACTTCATCGGCCGCGCCCCTGAGCGAGTTGTTGGCGCTGCCAGTCCTCGATGGCCGCGATGTCGGCCCGCACCGCCTCGCGCTGTCGCCAGGAGGCGCCGCCGGTCACGAGTGCGAGCTTGAGCTGCTGCAGTGCGAGCGTGCTTTCGCCGCGCTCGAGCAGCACGAAGGCGCTGGCCCGCAGATCGTCGGCTTCCTCGAGCTGCCGATCGCGCTCATCCGCCACCAGCAGTTGATCCGCGACGAGCTGGTCCTCCCCGGAGCGGATCGCCCGCTGCAGTTCGTCGCGATCATCCCAGGCCCGCACGGTGCCGGACCAGGGCAGGTTCGCTTCGAGCAGCGTCTCCAGCGCGGCGAGGCGCGACTGCAGGCTGGCAGGATCGGCGCGGTCGGCGGCCGGCAGCTGCGCGTACAGCTCTTGCATCTGCTGCTCATGGCGCAGCAGCCCCACGGCGCCCAGCGCGACGACCGCCAGCGCCGCGGCGGAACCGATGATGCGCCGGCGCACCCGGCGACTGGCGGCTCGGCTGCGGCACAGGATGCCCAGCATCTGGGTCACGTCGCCGCGCGAGGGATCCAGCGAGAGCACTTCACGCAGATCCTGCTGAGCCTGGTGCGAACGTCCGCAGCGGATGTGCTCCTCGGCCCGCGCCAGCAGGCTCTGGATCCGCGCCTGCGTGCCGGGGTCCAGCTGCACCGGGAGGCTCTCCCTCGGGATCAGCGCGCGCACTTCGGCGGCCCGCACCGGATCGCCATGCAGCTCGAGCAGCTGCGCGTAGCGCTGGGCTTCGCTGGCGAGCGAGATCGAATGCCGGGCGAACACCGAAGGATGCGACATGCCGAGGAGCAGCAGCGCTTCGCGCTGGCCCAGATCTGCCGGATCGGCCTCCAGTGCCTGGAACAGCGCGTGCGCGAAGGCTTCGGCCGTGCGCTCGTCGAAGTCAGCGGCGGCGCGCTGCAGCGAATCGCTCAGCGAACGCGCCGGAACTCCCTTGAGACCCCCGGTGAGGGCAGAGACCACCTCATCCACGAAGACTGTGCGTGATTGCAGCATGCGTGCCAATGCCTGTTCCTCCTTGCGCCCTATCGGTGGCCGCGCCCGCGCATCTGGAGGCCGGTTGCGGAAACGAAGCGGCCCCGCCGAAGCGGGGCCAGCTGAAGAAAGTTCCGGGTGCGTCGCGGCTCACTCCACCGGGTTCACCGAGAGCAGGCCGCTCTGGTTGCCGGTGGCGTCGCGCATCGTGTTGGCGCGCAGGCTGTCGCCGGCGGCCAGGGCCTCGGAGAGCGTCACGCGATAGTGCTTGGCGGAGACGCGCTCCACGAAGACGACCGTCGCCGTTCCGGTGGTCGACCAGTTGGTCTCATCCTCCGCGCGGGTGACGTTGACATCCTCGTCGAAGAGCACGTCGACCATCGCACCGCTGGCATCGGCGGCGTAGTTCGCGAAGGCGCTGACCATGGTCGGGGCGCTGCTGTCGCCGCTCGAGGTGGAGAGAAGGATGCCGCTGAGCGAGTTCCCGGCGTGGTCGGTTACCCCCGTGATGGTCAGGCTGACCGCGGAGGCGTTGGGGAACTCTTGGCCGCTCGCTAGCGTGAAGCGCACGGAGTTGTCGATCGAGCTGTACCGGACCGTCGAGCCCGCCAGCGAGAGCGAGGAACCGTTGGCCGTGAGCGTATAGCTGCTGGTGATGGTCGAGTTGGACACCGTAACCGGCTCGGTGTAGGTGATCGTCAGGGTGTCGCCGCCGAAGCCGCTGACCTGAGCCGCGGCGATCGCGGCGCCGGGCGCGCTCGAGTCGGCCGCCGCGATCGCGAGCGTCGCCGCCGAACCGCTGTTGCCCGCCAGGTCGTCGACCACGATGTCCAGCGTATCGCCGACGATCGGCGCGCTGGCGAAGGTGGCGCGCACCACGCGGGGCGAGAGCTGGGCGATCGAGCTGGCGACGGTGACGCCGTTCAGCTGGAAGCTGCCCGCTTCGCCGTCCATCGCCTCGGGGAAGGTGACGAGCAGGGCCTGGGCGTTGGCCGGATCGAAGCGCACCGTGGGGTTGGTACCGCTGATCTGGTTGAGGCTGTCGCCGCCGACCAGCACGCCCGTCTGGGCCAGCGTCAGGGCGTTGGGAGTTCCGAAGCGGCTGAAGACGTTGTCCACCGTCACGTCGATCTGATCGCCGTTCTGGAGGTTGTAGGCCGCCATGTCGTCCTCGAGCGTCAGCGTCACCTGGTTGGTGCCGTTGAAGTCGAAGCTGGTGCGGAACAGTCCGATGGTGCTCGTGCCCATGCTCACGTCGACGGAGTAGTTGTTCATGTCCTCCAGGCCGAACGGGTTCATGTTGCGGTCGAAGGTGATCACGATCGTGTCGTTCTCCTCGCCCTGCACGGCCGTCGCGACGGCGCTGATCGAGGCCGGGGCGCCGAGCTGTCCAGTGCCGTCGACGATGCTCGCGCCGCTGACCGGGAACATGGGGTTGCCCGCCATGTCGCGCACGCCGAACACGTCCACCGTGCTGGCGATGGTCGCCTGACCCGCGAAGGTCACGGTGACGGAGAGTTGGTCGCTGGAAGCGGTGGCGCTGGCGGCGCTGACCGTGTTGCCGTTGTGCAGCGTGTACCGCACGCCGTCAGGGTTGCTGACCGCGTTGTAGAGGTCCGTCAGGTTGCCGCAGGGCTCGCTGAAGACCAGCGTGACGCTGGTGGTCGGAGCGCTGACCACGTAGGCGAGCGTCATCTCCGGGAGCACCGATTCCGCGTTGACCACGCCCGTCGAGGGGGTCGCGCTGATCGTGTTGCCGCCCAGGTCGACGCCGCCCGAGAAGCTGATCTGGTAGTCCGCGCCCTGCTGCAGGTTGACGGTGCTGCCGTCGAGCGTCAGCGTGGCCCGACGCTGGATGTCGACGTAGGTCACCCCGCACACGCCGAGAGTGATACCCGAACCGATCGGCGACTCCAGCACCCAGTTCGAGGAGTCCTCGATGCCCTCCGCATACATGTCGTCCGAGAAGTTGACCACCAGGGTGTCGTTGGCGAGACCCGCGATCGCGTTGGCGCTGGTCGAGGTCATCGTCGGAGCGCTCGTATCGGTCGAGCTCATGCCCACCGTGGCCGGGGCGCTCATCGCGTTGCCCGCGAGGTCCGTGACGTTGCTGACCTGAAGGTTGTGGAGGCCGGGCACCATGGCCGCGTCGCACACGACGCGCACCGTGCGGTTGTTGGCTTGCAGCGTGGCGCTACTGACCGTCTGCGCGCCGCCGACCACCGCGTAGTTGGCCGTGTTCTCCGCGCTCGTTCCCTCGACATCCTCGCTGAAGGTGATGTCGACCGTGGCGCCGCTGGAATCGATCGTGCGGTTCTGAATGGCCGTGGAGAGCGCGGGCGCGGCGGAATCCCCGCCGATCGACTGCGTGCCCGAGCTGAGCGCCGTCAGCTGGCCGTCGACGTCCACCACGGTGGCCGCGGTCAGCACGAAGTCGTCGCCGTTGGCGAGGTCAAAATCGAGCGTGATCGTCGTCGTGCGCGTGGTGATATCGTACTCGAAGGTCTGCGAGGAGAGATCGATCGGCGCACCGTCGACCAGAAGCGTCCAGTTGGCCGGATCGAGCGCGGAGTCAGGATCGAAGGCCTGCGTGGTGGTGAAGCTGAGGTAGTCTCCGCCGGCGTTTTCGACCGTGTTGGCCGTGGGCGTGCCGCTCAGCGCGTTGACCACGGGCGAGGGCTGCGTGATCGCCGCCGTAGTGGTGGCCAGCGCGTTGCCGTGCGCGTCGCGCAGGCCGTCGAGCTCGACCTCGTCGAGGCCTGGAACCATCGGGTTGTTGAACGTGACCGAGATGCGGTTGGAGTGCGTCTGGCTCACGGAAACGGCGACGTCGGGGGTCGAAACCCCGTACTGAGAGAGCTGTCCCGAGAAGTTCGGGCTCATCGCCTCGCTGAACTGGAACTCGACCACCCGGCCGAGCGGATCGGCGCCCAGATCCTGGCGCGCGCTGGTCAGCGTCGGGGCGCTCGTGTCGCCGCTCGCCGCGCCCGAGACATTCGTCGTGGCGAGCGCGACGTGGTTGACGCCGCGAACGCCGCTGGACCGCAGGGAGAAGCTCGACCAGAGCGCGGCAGAGTTGCCAAGCTCCATGGTCATGACCTGCGTCAGCGGATCGAGATCGATCACCGTGCCTGTCAGAGGCAGCGTGCTGCCGTTGACCGTGAGTACCCAGTTGGCGATGTTCTCCGCGCTGTCCTCGGCCACATTCACCCCGCTGAACGTGACCGTGACGACGTCGTTGCCCCAGCCGGGGTTCTGCGCGCCGGTGGCGATGAAGGTCGGCACGCTCGTGTCGCTGGTGCTGACCGCGACCGCGCTGCCGGCGACGCCCGAAAGGCCGCTGACGCTGATCGTGTGCGCCGGGCTGACGTATTCGTCCCAGGTGACCGTGATGGTGTTCTCGTCGACAGTGACGCCCGTGGGAGTCTGACCGCCGGAGGCGCTGAAGTTGCCCGTCGCGGCGCCGGAAAGCCCCGTGGCCGACTCAAAGGTCAGCACCGTGACCGTGCCTTGGCCGTCGAGATCCAGATCCTGCAGCGCGGAAACGAGGTCGTTCGCGCTGCCCGAACCGCCGGACGATCCGCCGCCCGAGCAGCCTGCGGAGTAGAGCGCGGCGAGCAGCGTGAAGGTGAAGCCAAGGTTCTTGCCAAGACTCATGGAGGGGTCCTATCGATGCGTGGGGCCAGGAGGCCCGGGGTCTAGCGGGGATCCCCCGGGTGCAGACGGCACTGCGGGGGTTTGGGCTCTATCGGCCCAGCCCGCCCGATCCTTGAGCGCGGCGGCGAAGTTTCCGCGGCGAGCGGCCCCTCAGAGGATCAGCACGCGTTCGAGTCCGGAATCGAATTCCAGCTGCAGGTTGCGGCGGAAGGCCGCCTGGAAGAAGAGCTCGCCGCCGATCAGCAGCGGATCGGGAGGCAGGCTCAGCGACAGATCGGCCGAGCCCAGCGCGTCGGCTGGCCGTGCGTGAATCGTCAGGGCGTTGCGGACCAGCAGCAGTTGTCCCACCGCGCCGGGGAAGACGGTGGGCTGCGCGCTGGGGACGCCCTGGACGAAGAACACGATGCTGGCGCCTGGCCGGCGCGCCGCGAGCGAGAGCACCTGCCCGATCTGGGCGCGCGAGCGCTGCACCAGCGCACGCTCGCCGGTGTCGAACAGCTGCACACGCCCCGTGTTGCCGAACTGATTGGCGTGCACATCCTTGATCGCGAGCACGGCGCGCTGACCGGCGGCATCGAGCGCCAGCCCGCGCGCGCTGCCGGCGAGATCCTGGGCGAGGAGCAGGCCTTGCTGCTCGTCGACCAGCACGAACTCCGGCTCGCCGCTGCCATCGCCCCACAGGGCGAAGGCCGCGCGCCGGCCGTCCTCGCTGAGCGCGACGGCCTCGATGAAGTTCTGCAGATTCCCGCCGGGATGCGGCTGGTGCTTGCTCCAAAACACGGTGCCGCTCGCCGGATCGAGCAACTCCATGCGCACGCCCGTCTGCACGCTGTGCCACCAGCCCAGAGCGAGACGCTGCCCGTCGGGGCTAATCGCCAGACGCGTGCAGATCTCGGCCGCGGTCTGCTGGCGCGTCGCCTGCAGGCGGTAGCTGCCGCTCTGACGCCGATAGATGCGCACGCTCGGTCCGCCGAGCACGAGGCAGCCCGCGTCGGCCGAGAGCGCCAGCGCCTGCGACTGAGGGGAAACGCTGCTCTGCCACTGTGCACCGCTCGACCAGTCGATGGCGACCAGCGTGCCGCCAAGCGTCAGCGCGACCGTCGAAGCATCGGCGCTGAAGGACAGATCCTGCAGGTTCGGCGCATTCCACGAGTGCAGGCTGAGCCGCTGTCCATCGGCGAGCCGCACGATTTCCAGATCGACGCGCGCGCTCGCGGTGTCGCACACGGCGAGCGCGCACAACGTGCGGGCCCGGTCGAGCGCGATCCGCGCGGGTCCGTTGGCGGGCAGCGCGCAGTCGTGCGTCCAGACCGTGGCGGGCTGCCCCAGCAGCGCGGCGCGCGGGTCGAACAACTCCAGACGGGTGCTGCGCAGGTTGGAGCCGGGAACCTGAGTCTGGGAGAGGCAGGCGAAACGACCCTGCGGATCCGTGGCGATCAGCCCCAGCGCGCCCTGCGTCCCTTGCAAGGAGTCGAGCCTCCACACGGGGGCCTGGGTGCCCTCGCCAGCGCTCGCCAGCACCTCCGCATGGCGATTGCCCAGCGCGGCCAGCACCAGCGTCGTCTCGCCGTCGGCTCCGAAGGCCACCGGACCCGGGATCCAGGGATCCGCGGGGCTGGCCGCGCGCTGCCAGCGCAGTCCGGGCTGAAACGGATCGGGGGCCTGCGCGGCGGAGGCCGGCCCTGGCCACGCGCCGAGCAGGAAAAAGACTCCCCCGGCCGCGCGAAAGAGGATTCCCACACGGAACTCTACCCCCGCGTGCTTGGCGAACGCGCCGAGGCTTCGTATTCTCAGGCGCGTCGATTTTTCAACCTGTACATCCCCGGCCTCGGGGAGAGATCCGAGCCCCTGCGGGCCGGACGCCGAAGGGGCAAGCGCTGGGAGCCCAGCGCGAAACTCTCAGGCAAGCGGACTCGGGGCTGGAGCATCACCTGGAGCGCTCGGCGCAACCCTGCGAAAGCAGGGTTGGCGCGGGAGGCACGACAGGGAGCACGCGCGCGGGCGACCGTTCAGGCCCGGCGCGGATCCAGCCCCTTCGAGTCCCCCGACACGCATGAAGCAGACCCCGCTCCACGGTATCCACACCCAACTCGGCGCCAAGCTGGTCGAGTTCGGCGGCTGGCACATGCCGGTCCAATACGGCCCGATCCTCGACGAGGTCCGAACGGTGCGCTCCAAGGCCGGTCTGTTCGACCTCTCGCACATGGGGCGCGTGCGGGTCACCGGAAAAGATGCCGTGCGCTTCGTCGACAGCATCGCGACCAACCACGTGGCGAAGATCCCGCTGGGCTCGATCCGCTACTCGCTGTTCTGCCGCGCCGACGGCAACCCGATCGACGACCTGCTCGTCTACCGCGGCCCCGATGAGGTCTACCTCGTCGTCAACGCCTCGAACACGGCCGTCGACCTCTCCTGGATGCGCGAGCATGCGAGCGGCTACGACGTGCACATCGACGATCAGACCGATGCCTTCGCGATGATCGCGCTGCAAGGCCAGATCGCCGAGCGCGTGCTGCAGCCCCTGTGGGAGGGCATCGAGCTCGCCAAGCTCGGCTACTACAAGTTTGGCTTCGGCACCTTCCTCGGCATGCCCAACATTCGCGTCTCGCGCACGGGCTACACCGGCGAGCAGGGCTTCGAGATCTACATCCCGAGCGCGAGTGCCGCTCGCTGCTGGAGCGCCGTGCTGGAAGCCGGCAAGGGCGCGGGCGTGCTGCCCATCGGACTGGGCGCGCGCGACACGCTGCGCTTGGAGGCGGGCATGCCGCTCTACGGCCATGAAATCGACGCCACGCACAATCCGATCGAGGCGGGCCTCGCCTTTGGCGTGTCCTTCGCCCCCGAGAAGGGCGAGTGGATCGGCCGGGCCGCGCTCGAGGCCATCGCAGCCGCGCCGCGCCGGCGGCTCGTCGGCCTCACGACCGACGGTCCGCGCGTTCCGCGCCAGGGCTACAAGCTGTTCCAGGGCGAGCGGGAGATCGGCTACATCGTCTCCGGCAGCGTCTCGCCCACGCTCGACACGAACATCGGCACGGCCTACACCGAGCTCGCCTGCGGCGCGCCCGGCGAAGCCTGCGAGATCGACCTCAAGGGCAAGCGCCAGCCTGCCCGCTTCCGCGCGCTGCCGTTCTATTCGCGCACGCGCAAGTGATTCCAACCCATCCCTCCACATCCCCGCTTCAGAAAGGCAGACCAACCGACCATGCGCCCCAACGACCGCAAATACACCGAAACGCACGAATGGGTCAAGCTCGACGGCGACACGATGCTCGTCGGCATCACCGACTTCGCCGTCAACGAACTCTCCAACGGCAACGCCGATGACCTCGTCTACTGCGACCTGCCCGAGGCCGGCCGCATGGTCGAGGCCGGCGAGACCTTCGGCGAGATCGAATCGGTCAAGGCCGTCTCCGACCTCAACGCGCCGGTCGGCGGCGAAGTCGTCGAAACCAACACCGCCATCGAGGACCACCTCGAGGTGCTCAGCAAGGACCCCTGGAGCGCGGGCTGGATGATCCGCATCAAGCCGAGTTCCAGGAACCTCGACCACCTGATGAGCGCCGAGCAGTACGAAAAGCACATCTCCCAGCCGCACTGAACCACAGGCGAGCCTAGGCACGCACCATGAGCAGTTCCACGACCACCACAGCCCAGTCGCTAGTCCACGGGAAGACCACCACGATGTTCACGCAGGATTCCTTCGCCGACCGCCACATCGGTCCCCGCGCCAGCGAGATTCAGGCCATGCTGGGCGCGCTGGGCTTCGCGACGCTCGAGGAACTGATCCGGGCGGGCGTGCCTGCCGCGCTGCGCACGGCCGAGCCGCTCAGCATCGGACCGGGTTTGAGCGAGCGTGACGCGCTGCGCGAAATCGCCGAGATCGCGGGCGAGAACGAGGTCTGGCGTTCCTTCCTCGGCATGGGCTACCACGACTGCGTCACGCCGCCAGTGATCCTGCGCAACATCCTTGAGAACCCGGGCTGGTACACGCAGTACACGCCCTACCAGCCCGAGATCAGCCAGGGCCGCCTGGAGGCGTTGCTCAACTACCAGACGATGGTGCTCGACCTCACGGGCATGGAGATCGCCAACGCCTCGATGCTCGATGAGGGCACCGCGGCGGCCGAAGCGATGGCGCTGTGTCTCGACGTCGCCCGGGACAAGCACGCCAAGCGCTTCTTCGTTGCCGCCGACTGCCATCCGCAGACGATCGAAGTGGTGCGCACGCGCGCTTGCGTGCTGGGTCTCGAAGTCGAGGTGGGCGATCCAGCCACCTTCGACTTCGCGGGCGGCGTGTTCGGCGCGCTGCTGCAGTATCCCTCGACCGACGGCGTCATCCGCGACCCGCGGCCCGCGATCGGGCGCGCCCGCGCGGCGGGTGCCAAGGTCGTGATCGCCGCCGATCTGCTGGCGCTGCTGCTGCTCGAATCGCCGGGCAAGCTCGGCGCGGACATCGCCATCGGCACCACGCAGCGATTCGGGGTTCCGCTGGGCTTTGGCGGTCCCCACGCCGCCTATTTCGCCACCAAGGAGGCCTTCAAGCGCTCGATGCCTGGCCGTCTGGTGGGCGTCTCGATCGACCGCCACGGCAAGCGCGCGCTGCGCCTGGCGCTGCAGACGCGCGAACAGCACATCCGCCGCGAAAAGGCCACCTCCAACATCTGCACCGCTCAAGTGTTGCTGGCCGTGATCGCGGGCTGCTACGCGGTCTACCACGGTCCCGAGGGCCTGAAGACCATCGCCACGCGCGTCCACCGGCTGACGCAGGCGCTGGCCGAGGCGCTCAACCGCGGCGGCCGCCGCGTGCGGCCGGGCCTGTACTTCGACACGCTGCGCATCGATCTGTCACACTCCGATCTGCGCAAGCTGCAGACGGCCGCCGAGAAGCAGCGCTTCAACCTGCGCAGCTACTCCGACGGTCTGGGCATCACGCTCGATGAGACCACCACCGTGACCGAGGTCGCGGCGCTGGTCGAGATCTTCACCGGCAAGGAGTGCACCGGAGCCGAGATCGAGACGCTGGCCGCCTCGCTGCGTCCGCTGACGCTGGGCGATCTGGCGCGCTCGGGCGAGGTGCTCGCGCACCCGGTCTTCCACAGCTACCGCTCGGAGAGCGAGATGATGCGCTACCTGCACCGGCTGCAGGCGCGCGATCTCTCGCTGACCACCTCGATGATCCCGCTGGGCTCGTGCACCATGAAGCTCAACGCGGCCGCCGAGATGCTGCCGATCACCTATCCGGGCTTTGGCCGGCTGCACCCCTTCGCGCCCGCCGCCCAGGCGCGCGGCTACGCGCGGCTGTTCCGCGATCTGGAGCGCTGGCTGTGCGACATCACGGGCTTCGCCGGCTGCTCGCTGCAGCCCAACGCCGGTTCGCAGGGCGAATACGCCGGCCTGCTGGCGATCCGGGCCTGGCAGGATGCACGCGGCTGCGCGCAGCGCACCGTGTGCCTGATCCCGCACTCCGCGCACGGCACCAACCCCGCGAGCGCCGTGATGGCGGGCTTTGAAGTGGTCGTCGTCGACTGCGACAGCGAGGGCAACATCCAGATCGAAGACCTCAGGAAGAAGGCCGAGCTCCACTCCGCCCGGCTGGGCGCCCTGATGGTCACCTACCCCTCGACGCACGGGGTCTTCGAGTCGCGCATCCGCGAGATCTGCGAGTTGGTCCACCGCCATGGCGGACAGGTCTACATGGATGGCGCCAACCTCAACGCGCAGGTCGGACTGATGAAGCCCGGCGAGCTGGGTGCGGACGTCTGCCACATCAACCTGCACAAGACCTTCTGCATCCCGCACGGCGGCGGCGGCCCGGGCATGGGCCCGATCTGCGTCGCCCGGCACCTCGTGCCGCACCTGCCGGGCCACCCGCTGGCCAAGGTGGGCGGCGACGTCGGGCCCGTCTCGGCGGCGCCCTGGGGATCGGCTTCGATCCTGCCGATCAGCTGGATGTACATCCGCATGATGGGTTCCGAGGGCCTCAAGCGGGCGACCGAGGTGGCGATCCTCAACGCCAACTACCTCGCCCAGCAGCTTTCGGCGCACTATCCGGTGCTCTACGCCGGCCAGAACGGCCTCGTGGCGCACGAGTGCATCTTCGACACGCGCGTCTTCAAGGCGCACGGCATCGAGGTCGATGACATCGCCAAGCGCCTGATGGACTTCGGCTTCCACGCGCCGACGATGAGCTTCCCGGTGGGCGGCACGCTGATGGTCGAGCCGACCGAAAGCGAATCGAAGGGCGAGCTCGACCGCTTCATCTTCGCGATGCGCACCATCGCCGAGGAGATCGCGGCGGTCGCGGCCGGCAAGGCCGACAAGCTCGACAATCCGCTCAAGAACGCGCCGCACACCATGGCGGAGGTCTGCGCCAGCGAGTGGAAGCATGCCTACTCGCGCGAGCAGGCCGCCTTCCCCGCTGCGTGGCTGCGCGAGCACAAGTTCTGGCCCTCGGTCGGCCGCATCGACAACGCCTACGGGGACAAGAACCTCGTCTGCGCCTGCCCGAGCCTGGACTCCTACAAGAGCTAGGCGCGAGACGAGCCCGATCCGGGGCTAGGATTCGCGCCGAGAACAGCACGAGCGATGGAAACCTGGCGCCTGATCAGTACCTTCGGCGCGGAGCCGTCCTTCCACATGGGACTCGATGAGGCCCTGCTGGAGGATCCGGCGGCTCCGCCGACCGTGCGTTTCTACACCTGGAAGCCCGACACGCTGTCGCTGGGTTACTTCCAGCGCTTGGACGAGATCCCGGCCGCAACCGGCGGGGCAGGCGGACGCCGGCCCGGCGCGATCGTGCGGCGCATCACGGGCGGCGGGGCGATCCACCACCAGCACGAGCTGACCTTCTCGATCGTCTGCTCGCTCGCCCATCCGCTGTACGCGGGTAGCATCGCGGAATCCTACGAGCGCGTCCATGCGCGCATCGCCGACGCGCTCGCCGAATTCGGCGTCGCGAGCCGTCCGCGCGGCGCCGAGACCCTGGGGTCCGACCTTGCGGGCACGGGCATGTGCTTCCACCACTCCAGCGCGCAGGATCTGGTCTGGGGGGGCCGCAAGGGCGTCGGATCGGCGCAGCGGCGCAAGCATGGCCGCGTGCTGCACCACGGCTCGATCAAGCTCGGCACGACCCCGCTCGAAGGGGCCATCGCGACCGTGCGCGAGCACGCGCGCGAGTGCACGCCCGAGAGTCTCGCGCTGGCGCTGCGCCGCTCGCTGGAAGCGGGCCTCGACTGGAAGCTGATTCCCTCCGTGCCCGACATCGTCGAGCGCGACCGGGCGCGCATTCTGGGCGCGCGCTACATCGACCCCGAGTTCGTGAGGAGACGCTGATGCTGCGCTGGATGCTGCTGTCGCTGTGCCTGCTGTGCGCCTGCCGCGCCGAGGCGCCGCGGCGACCGAATGTGCTGCTGATCACGATCGACACGCTGCGCGCCGACCGCATCGGTCTGCGGCACGGGGAGCAATGGGTGATGCCCCATCTGGAGGCGCTCGCCGGCGAGTCGCTGCGCTACCCAAGCGCCCTCTCGCCCCGCGCCAAGACCACGCCCGCCATCGCGAGCCTGCTGACGGGGCTTTATCCCCACGAACACGGCGTGCGCGAGCTGATGAGCCCGCTTCGCAATTCGACGCCGATGCTGCAGGACCGGCTGCGCGAGAAGGGCTGGCACACCGCGGCGATCGTGGGCAACTTCGTGCTGAAGGACCAGTACTCCGGTCTCTCGCGCGGCTTCGAGACCTGGCGCGAGGATCTGCCCGACACGCAGGGCGTGCCGCCCGAAAACGTGCCGCAGCGCCGCGCCCGCTCGCTGACCGACGCCGCGCTGGAGGAGCTCGCCAAGCCCAAGGGCTCGCGGCCGTGGATGCTCTGGCTGCACTACATGGATCCGCACGGGCTCTACGACGCGCCCCTGGAGCACCGCGTGTTCGCGCCCTCCGCCGTCGATCCGATCCACGAGGATCCCGCGCAGGAACCCAAGCCCTACATCGCGCAGTACAACGTGCCACCGCAAGCGCGCCTCGCGGACGGACGCATCGACGCCGCGGCGGTGCGCGCGGAATACGACGCCGAGGCGCGCTACGTCGACAGCGAACTTGGACGCATCTTCGATTGGCTGCGCGCCAGCGGCCAGTGGAACGACACGATCCTGATCGTGACCGCCGACCACGGCGAGAGCCTGGGCGAGCACAATTACTGGTTCGAGCACGGCCGCAACGCCTACGAGGCCAACTCCGCCGTGCCGTTGATCATCCGCGCACCCGGCGTGCGCCCCGGCCGCGGCAATCCCGATGTCTCGCTGTGCGATCTGGCGCCGAGCCTGCTCTTCCATCTGGGCCTCGAGCCGCTCCTGCCCGCGCCCGATGAGCGCCTGACGCGCGGGGAAATCCTGCCGCAGCTGTACACCGACGGCAACCTGCCCTCGCGCGCCGTGTTCACCGAGAAGATCGAGCGCTCGGGCGACGAGCGCGTCGTGCAGCACAAGGCCGTGCGCATGGGCTCCTGGAAGCGCGTGCGCCGCTTCGCCACGATCGAAGGCCAGCTGCGCATCATCGGCGAGGAGCTCTATGAGCTCAACTCCGATCCGCGCGAGGCCCACAACCTGATGAGCGATCCGCCGGCCGATGCTCCGCTGGCGAGGCTCGATCTGGAACTGCTGCGCTTCGCGCGCGCCGACGTGCAGTTCGCGGATCTCGCCCGCAAGCTGCAAGAGCAGCGCGAGCGTCTGGAGCGCGAGGATCCGGGTGCGGCGCGCGTGTTGAAGGCGCTGGGTTACTGAACAGGACGCGGCTCAGGGGGCGCGCGGCAGTTTCAGCTCCAGCCCCCAGTCCGACTGCGGGTCTGCGCTGAGCGAGAAGCTGGCGCCCGTGAGCTCGATCCCTTCCATGGAATTCGCCAGACGCCAGGTCTCGCGCGTCGGCGTCTCGGAGATCCAGCTCGCCTTGCCTGTCGCGGTCAGCAGCGACTGCGCGGCGCCGATCGCGCCGTCCGCGACCTTGAGCGGGGCGCGGAAGCTGAGCCGACCGCGCTCGCGCATGCGCTGGTTCCACTGCACGGCCTCGACCAGGATTTCGGCGTCGGCGGACTTGCCCAGCGGCGTGAGCACGCCCAGCGAGCTGGGCACGCCGTCACAGACCGTGAGCCGCGCGCGGATCCCTCCGCCGGTGCGCACCAGCACGCGCTCCACCGTGGCAAGCGTCAGGCTGGCGGGCTGGCCGGAGGGTGCGGGAGCGGCCGAGTAGGTCCAGTTGGCCTGCACCAGGCGGGTTTGCAGCACCGCCATCACATCCGCGCCGCCGGTGCCGGTGCCGAAATACAGGTTGAGGCGCACGCGAGTCGGCTCATTCGCGCCCTGGCGCAGCCCGTCGAGTTCGATCTCGACCCAGGAGCCGCCGGCAACCGCGTTGCCTTCGAGCTGGATCTGGACGGTCTGGCCCGCGTGCAGGGGCAGCAGGGACACGCTCCAGAGGAGCACACACAGCAGGAGGGAACGCATGCGCGGATGGACGGCGGAAGAGAGCCGGCCATTCCCGGGAAAAGCGGCCCTCGGGAGGCGGGCGGGAGGCAAAGCCGGTGGAAGCTGGTTACCCCGCATGGACTCGAACCATGGCTAACAGGACCAAAACCTGTTGTGCTACCGATTACACCACGGGGTAGTCCGGCTTTGAGGGGGCAGAGGATAGCTCCCCATCCCCCCTGGGTCAACCCTATCGATCGTCGAGGCGCCGGCGGGCGAGGTCCAAGGCCGTCTGGGCCGCGAATTCCCGAATCAGATCCCGGCCGCGCACGGTGAAGCGCCGCTCTTCGCTGGCGAGCACTCCATCGAGCACGGTGGCGAAGCAGACCAGGCCGATCGGCTTCTCGGCGCTGCCGCCGGCCGGGCCGGCGATGCCCGTCACCGCCACGGCCAGCCGTGCCCGCGCGCGCCGCGCGGCCCCCAGAGCCATCGCTTCGGCCACCTCGCGGCTGACCGCTCCGTGGGCCGCGAGCAGGGCGGGCGGCACGCCGAGCTCCTCGGTCTTGGCCTCGTTGGCGTAGGTCACGAAGCCCTTCGCGAAGACCGCGCTGATGCCCGGAATCGCCGTCAGCTTGGCGGCGATCAGGCCGCCGGTGCACGACTCGGCGACCGCTACGCAGGCTTGGCGCTGCGCCAGCCGCTCGTACAGCGCAAGCGCCAGATCCGGGCTGTGCGTGCTGAACAGAAACGGCGCGAAGCGCTGTTCGAACTCCTCGACCCGCTCGCGCATGCGCGCGCTGGCCTGCGCTCCGCGTGCCACCAGCACGGCGCTGAGGACTCCGGCCTTGGCAGTGACGCCCAGACGCGGATTCTCGCTGCGCTCCATCCACGCGCCGCAGTGGTCCGCGAAAGCCGACTCGGGCAAGCCGAACAGATGGAAGCTGCGCGACAGGCGCGTCCCGTCGAGGGCCAGGCGCTCGGACAAGAGCCCGCGCAACTCGCCCTGCCAGATCGCCTCGAGCTCGCGCGGCGGCCCGGGCAGCGCGGCCACCTGCGCGCGACCGATCGGCATCAGAAAGCCGGCTGCCGTGCCGATCGGATTGGCGAGTCGCACCGCCCCCAGTGGAAACAGGGCCTGACGGCGGTTGGATTGCGCGAAGGGCCTTCCGCGGCTTTCGAACCAGTGCTGGATGCCGAGCGCGATCTCCTCGTCGTACTCAAGCTCCACGCCCGCCGCGCGCGCCAGGGCATGGCGCGTGACATCGTCGAGCGTCGGACCCAAACCGCCCGTGATCACCATCAGGTCTACCTCGCGCGCGCCGAGTTGCACCAGTTGCGCCAGGCCGTCCTCATCATCGCCGAGCACATGCATGCGCTCGACCTCGATTCCAAGCTCCAGCAGCGCGCGCGCCAGCCAGCCGGAGTTGCTGTCCTGCGTGCGCCCCTCGACCAGCTCATCGCCGGTGGCGATCAACCAGGCACGCAGCGGCGCTCCCTCGGCAGCGCTCACGAGCGGGTGCCTTCCGGTTTCCGGCGCGGACGAGCCGACAGCTTGGACACGATGATGCCGATCTCGTACAGCACGATCATCGGTGCGGTCATCATCAGCTGGCTGATCCAATCCGGGCCGGGCGTGATCACGGCCGCGACGAACAAGGCCAGAATCAGAAAATGCGCCCGGTACTTGCCGTAGGTCGACGGCTCGATCAGGCCCAGCCGCGCGGCGAAGATCATCAGGATTGGCAGCTGAAACACCGCCCCCATCGCCAAGCACAGGGTGGTCAGAAAGCTCGTGTACTTCTCCAACTGGATGATCGGCATCACCGTCTCGGGCGGCAGCGCCGTGACGAGGTAGTACATCCCCGTCGGTATCAGCAGGAAGAAGCAGAACAGCACGCCAGCCACGAACAGCAGCACCGAGGCCGGGAAATACTTCAGGATCGCCCGTTTTTCGTGCCGGTACAGGCCCGCGCCCACGAACTGCCAGATCTGCCACAGCACGAAGGGCGATCCGAAGAAGAACGCGAAGTACAGCGAGTTGTTGAGCACGAAGAAGAAGCTCTCGCCGATGCCGAACATCGCGGGTTGCTCGTTCATCGGGGAGCGCAGCCGGTTGTCGGCCGGATCGTCGCTGAGGAAGAAGTCGCTGCGGCGCCTCTTGTTGTCGGGCTGCGCCAACTCGGCGTTGTAGCGCTCGACGAGATCCTGGTTGACCTGCACCGCCGCCTCGCGGTACGGCCACAGCATCCAGTTGGCGATCTCGACCTGGAAGTACCAGGCGCCAAGGAAGCAGAGCACCACCGCGAGCACGCTGCGGAACAGCCGCAGGCGCAACTCCTCGAGGTGCTGTCCGAGGGTCATGCGGCCGTCTTCCGGCTCCTGGGTGGTGGTGCTGCTCATCGGTCGGGAAAGGGACTAACGGTCATTCTCACCGCGCGAGGCAGCGAAAAAAAGCTGCGGGCGGCCGGACTTTCTCGTCCAGCCGCCCGCAGCGTTCATTCGATCTTGATCGAATCAGAACGCGAAGTACTGGCGCAGGTCCTTCAGCAGGACCACCTGCACACCCTGAGCCGTCGCGTCCTTGTAGACCGGCAGGTCCGAGGGCTGCATGGGCGACTCGAGCGGGGTGCCGTTCTCGTCGGAGTACATCTCGCCGCCGACGATCAGGAAGTCGGTCGACTTGTCGAGCTTCTTCTGAACGGCGATGCCCATGCCGGCCAGCAGGGCTTCCAGCTGGGTCTGGTTCATGCCCGCGCCGCTGAAGCGGCCGATCAGGATCGCCGCGCGTTCGCCCTTGGGGTCGAACAGCGGGTTGTAGACGACATCGCCGGAGACCGGCGCATCGAGCGGATCCTTCTGGTCGTAGAAGCGCACCTCGGCCATGTCGCCCTGCACGTTGGTCACTTCGCACCAGGCCTTGACCGTGGTCGAGCCGCTCTTGCCCGAAACCACGCGGAAGCGGGTGCCGGCCGAGAGGCGCGAGGTCGAGCCGATGTTGATCCAGCCCAGATCGAGATTCTTCGACACGGCGAGGATCTTGCCGTCCGCGCGCTCCGGCTCCTTGAGGAAGGGGTTGAGCTTGCGGCCCTGCTCGTCCATACGAGCCTGCAGCGCCATCTTCTCGGCGTCGAAGCCGGCTGCCGCGACGGCGATGTCCTGCTCGAGCGCGCGAACCTTGCTGTCGCGGTCCTTGAAGTTCTCGCGCGCCTCGCCCAGCTGGCGCTCCAGATCGGTGATCTGGTCCTTGGCGCGGCTCTCCGCGTCCTGAGCCTGGCTGCGCAGCTCGTTCTTCTCTTTCTCGGCGGCCGCGATCGCCTCGTTCATGCGGCTGGAGATCTGGCTCTTCTCGTTTTGGGCGGTTTCGACCTGACCCTGCAGCGCGCTCGCGCGCTCGGTCGCGGCCTGATTGGCGTTGATCGCGCTCTTGACCAGCGATTCGAAGTCCTTGCCGTCGGCGCCCGGGATCGCCTTGGCCGCATCGGCCATGGCCTTCTGGGCGGCGTCGAGGCTGCTCATCGAGGCGTTGGCCTCGTCGTAGTAGCCGAGCAACTTGGACAGGGCCAGGATGTGCTCGGTGCGCGTCTTGTTCTCGGCCTCCAGCGCCGTGACGCGCTCGGACTTGGCCTTCAGGTCTTCCTGAGCCTGCGTTGCGACCTGGTTGGTGAGGAAGAACATCACGAGGGCAATCAGGAAGGCGACGATGAGGCCGACCAACCAGATCACGCTTACCTTCGCGGCTCCGCGCTGGGATCGCTGGATCATGAGGGATAGTGGGGAGAGGGGGGGATGGGGTTGCTCAGGACACGAGCGGCTCTGGGGGCGTCGCTCGAGGCCGCCGCTGCTCCGGGCAGGGACTGCTGCAGGGCAGCGGTCGCTCGGGGCAGGATGGGCTCAAAGCGGGCGTCGCTCAGGGCACGACCCGGGTGCTCCGGCCAACCGATCCGCCGCGCCTGCGGCTGGACCGATCGGGGGCGCATGGTTTACCGCATGCGCCGCCCCGAGGCAAGAGCGGAACCTTCCGGCTCTGGAACCCTCGGGCGCCCCACCCTACCCTGCAGGAGGCCGCCGGTTTCCGCGCCAGCCCCCATCTTGAGCCCCATGCCCCACCCAGCGCCCCCCCTCGTGATCGGTGTCCTGGGCGGGATCGCCTCGGGCAAGTCCTGGGTCGCCCGCCGCCTGTGCGGCCCCGGGGGGGTGCTGATCGATGCCGATGCGCTCGCCCGGGAGGTGCTCGAGAGCCCCCCGCTGCGCGGCACCTTGCGCGAGGTCTTCGGGAGCGCCATCGAGCGCCCGGACGGCACGCTCGATCGGCAGGCGCTGGCCGACCGCATCTTCTCGGACCCCGCCGCCAAGGAACAGCTCGAAGCCTTTACCCATCCCCTCATCCGTGCAAGGATACGCGCGCGCTTGGAGGACGCCCGGGCCGCCCGCGTGCCGCGGGTCGTGCTCGATGTGCCCTTGCTGCTCGAAAACGAGGCCAGCCACGGTCTCACCGCGCAGTGCCACGAGTTGGTCTTCGTCGATTCCGATCCCGCGCAACGCGAGGCCCGCGCCATCGCCGCGCGCGGCTGGAAACCCGGCGAGGTCGCGCGCCGCGAGGCCCGCCAGCTGCCTCTCGAAGCCAAGCGCGCCCGCGCCGGATACCGGATCGACAACTTTGGCGATCTCGACGCCCTCGCGCGGGCGACCGACGTCTGCTCCGCGCGGCTCGCGGCACGCCCGCCCGACACCGCCCACGACTGATTCCCCATCCCCCACCACCGCCAACCACCGCACCCATGGGACCGCCCAACACCCAGCAGCACCAGCACCAGCACGACAAGCACAAGCGCTTCAACAAGTGGAAGAAGTTCCACAAGGGCGGGGGCGGCGGGGGCGGCGGCCAGCACCAACACAAGGCCTTCCGGCGCACGCAGCAGATGCAGCAGGCCGAGGTGGTGGTCTTTGATTTCAACACCTTCCCGGCCGACCTCGACGAGGCCCAGCTCGCGGAGCTCAACGCCTCGCTGCCGGCCCAGACGGTCGCCGACACCGACGCGCTCGAGCACTCCGACCTGCAGGCGAAGAACCTAACCGACCTGTTCGAGGTCGCGGAGGCGGAGAGCGTGGAACTCTCCCATGCGCGCACCCGCCGCGACGTGATCTTCGAGATCACCGCCAAGCGCCTCAAGGAGCGCACCCCGGTCGTCGCCGAAGGCGTCGTCGCCCAGCAGGCAAGCCACCACATGCTGCGCTCCCAGCGCTACGACTACATGCCGGCCCTCGACGACATCGTCGTGCCACCCTCGATCGTCAACAAGTACGCGCTCCTGCCCGGTATGACCGTGCGCGGCTTCCTGCGCGCCCCGCGCGAGAACGAGAAGCACTTCGCGCTGGTCGAGATCACCGAGATCGACAACCACGATCCCGAGGAGGCCAAGACGCGCGCCCCCTTCCGCGAGCTCGTGCCGCTCTACCCCGAGCAGCGCATCATGCTCGAGGGCACCTCCGAGAACCCGCTCGAGATGCGCATCGTCGACCTGATCACCCCCATCGGCCGCGGCCAGCGCGGCCTGATCGTGGCGCCCCCGCGCACGGGCAAGACGGTCCTGCTCCAGATGCTGGCGAAGTCGATCCTCAAGAACGCCCCCGACTGCCACCTCATCGTGCTGCTCGTCGACGAGCGTCCCGAGGAAGTCACCGACTTCGAGCGCATGCTGCCCGAAGGCCGCCGCGAGATCGTCTCCTCCACCTTCGACGAGCCCGCCACCCGCCACCTTCAGGTGGCCGAGATGGTGATCCACAAGGCCAAGTCCATGGTCGAGGCCGGCGAGCATGTCGTCATCCTGCTCGACTCCATCACGCGCCTCGCCCGCGCTTCGAACATTGAAGCGCCCTCCAACGGCAAGCTGCTCTCCGGCGGCATGGACGCCACCGCCCTCCAATTCCCCAAGCGCTTCTTCGGCGCTGCGCGAAATATCGAGGACGGCGGTTCGCTGACCATCCTCGGCACGGCCCTGATCGAGACCGGCTCCAAGATGGACGAGCTGATCTTCGAGGAGTTCAAGGGCACGGGCAACATGGAGCTGGTCCTCGACCGGCGCCTGTCCGACCGCCGCATCTTCCCGGCCATCGACATCAACCGCTCCGGCACGCGCAAGGAGGAGCTGCTCTTCACGCCCGAGGAGATGAAGCGCATCTGGATGCTGCGCAAGGTCCTGAATGAGATGGACCCGGTCGAGGCGATGGAGATGCTGGTCTCCAAGATGAAGAAGACCCGCGTCAACGCGGAATTCCTGATGTCGATCGGTTGAGCAATTCCTACCCGCCCTCAATCCTCTACCATGCTGCCGATCCTCCTCGCCCTGCTGCTGCAGGACCCTGCCCAGTCCACCCCCACACCTGCTCCCGCCCCTGCGCCAAAGGCTACGCAGCCGGAGTCCGAGTCCGAGTCCGAGGTCTACGACGAAGAGTCACTGATCCAGGAATTCGCCAAGCAGGGCGTCACGCTGCACAAGGGCCCCTACACCGGCGAGCTCGGCCCGCAGGCGCAAGTAGCGGTGCCCGAGGGCTGCTTCTTCGCCGACGGCGACAGCACGCGCAAGTTCCTCGAGCTCTCGCAGAACATCGCCGGCGGTGACGAGCTCGGCATGATCCTGTGCCTCGGCAGCGAGAACGCGCCCTCGTGGAGCGCGTACTTCAGCTTCAGCGCCGATGGCTACATCAAGGACAACGAGGAGATCGACGCCGATCAGCTGATGGAGGTCATGAAGGAGGGCAACCAGGCCGGCAACGAGGAGCGTCGCCGGCGCGGCTGGCCCGAGATCGAGCTCGTCGGCTGGCACAAGCAGCCCTACTACGACGAGGAGACGAAGAACCTGTCGTGGAGCAAGCTGATCGCGGGCGAGGGCAATCAGACCATCAACCACTCGACGCGACTGCTCGGTCGCGAGGGCGTGATGAGCGTGGACCTCGTGATCGGCCCCGAGGAATTCGACGCGGCTCTGCCGCAGTTCAAGACGCTGCTCTCCGGGTTTGAGTACCGCTCGGGCAAGCGCTACGCCGAGTTCAAGGAAGGCGACAAGGTCGCCGAGTACGGTCTCGCGGCCCTGGTGGTCGGCGGCGCGGGCGCGCTGGCCTTCAAGGCAGGCATCTTTCAGAAGTTCTGGAAGTTCATCCTGATCGGCTTGGTAGCGGTCGGGGCGTTCCTGAAGAAGTTGTTCTTCGGCAAGAAGCAGGATCCGGCGCAGTCGGGCGAGTAATCGTCCTCGTGGATCCGCTGCTGCAGTTCACGCTGGTGCTCGCGCTCCTGGCGGGCATCGAGTGCGCGCACTGGATCACGCGGTCAGGGGCCGCGTTCGTGAAGCGGCTGCGCCGCTACTCGGTGCAGGCTGGAGAGGGCCTTTTCGGCAACGAACGCGCGGGCTTCGCCTTCGCCTGGCCGCTGCCGCCCTTCGGTGCGCTCTGGGTCTTCGAAGCCCCGCCCTTCCATGCCGGCGTGGATGGCGTGCTGGGTCTCTCGAGCGGACGCGTGCTCGAGTGGAGCGCGCTGTCGGGCGTGAGCGCGGACGGAAGACGGCTGGTGGTCGGCGCTGAGGTCTTCGCCGAGTGTTCGAGCGAGCGCGGAGCCCTGGAATGGCGGGACTGGCTGGTCAAGCGAGCCGGTGAGACGGCAGCAGTGCGCGAGCGTGCGCGCGTCGAGCTGGCACGCGAGTTGTGCCGACCAGAGCGCCTGCGCGCGGTGTGTGCGCGCATGCTGCCGCTGCGCAGGGGGCTGTGGGCGCTGATCCTGCTGGAGTTCGTGCTGCTCTTTGGTGGCCTGCCGCTGGTCGAGTGGAGCGTGGGACTTTCGCGCGGCTGGCCCTGGCTGCTGGGCGCACTGGTTGCGGTGCACGCCGGCGTCGTGTGGTGTTTTTCTCGCGCGCACCGGCAGTTGTTCCCGGCAAGAGTGCAGGAGCGCCGCGCAAAGGTGTTCGGGATGAGCCTTTCGCCGCCCGCGGCGCTGCGCGCGCTGGATGCGCTGTCGCGCGATGCACTGCCGCGGCTGGAGCCGGTGGCGGCCGCGAGCTTCCTGCTCGAGAGCGAGGACTTCAAGGCGTTCTCGAAGCGGCGCTGGCGCGAGTGGAAGCACCTCTCGCCTGCCGGCTTGCGTGTCCAGACCAGCGAGTGGGCCGCCGTGCTGCTGCCGGCGCTGGAGGAACAGCTCGATCGCGCCGGCCTGCCGCTGGCGGAGTTGTCGGCGGCACCGGCGCGGCTGGAAGCGGATTGCGCGAGCCACTGCCCGCGCTGCGAACGCCAGTACACGCACGCGAGCGGTGCCTGCGAGCCCTGCGGCGGCGTGGAATTGCGCGCCTACCCGGATCAGGCCGGGGCCTAGCTGGATTGTGCGACCTGCGCGGCCTGTGCCGCCAGCATTCGCGGCGCGTCCGCGAGCGCCAGGTTGAGCCCCAGGAGTTCGACCCGCGCTTCGCGGCGCATGAGCTCGAGCGCACGGTCCTCGAGCAGGCGGATGTGCTGCTGCCAGCGCGCCTCGCCATCCGGCCCGCTGACGAGCTCGCGCCAGTTGAGCAGGTGCCGCTCGCGCTCGCGCCACAAGGGCTCATCCGTGCGGGCCGTGCGGGAGCTCTCGACGCGCGTGCCGGGAGGCACCGCGAGCGCCAGTCCGGCCCGCTGCATGCGCACGAACAACTCGAGGCCGGAAAGTCCGCCGCGACCGAACAGCGGGTCGTAGCCACCCAGGCGCAGGAAGTCCTCGCGGCGGAACAGCACGCACAGCTCGCTGAGGCCGGGGTTCCAAGGATCGCCAGGCTCGAGCAGCAGCTCGGTCGCTGACCAGCGCGCGGAATACCGCGCACGAGTGGCCTCGCGCGGGGTGCTGGCCGCGATGCCCGGCACGAGTGCAGCGATCAGCTTGTCGAGGCTCGCCGACTCCAGTGTGGCGCCGGTCTCGAGCAGCAGCACTCGATCGCAGGCCGCGGCCTGCGCGCCCGCGAGTTCCGCAGCGCGAGGATCGACGATCTTCGGACGCGCCAGCGCGCGCAGCTCGGCGCGCGCGCCCTCGAAGGTGGCGCTGGGCGGAAAACGCTGCTGCGCGGCGCGCGCCAGCTCGCCCGTGCCGCTGTTGTCGATCAGCAGCAGTTCATCGCCGGCACCGCGCGCCTCGAGCAACTGCATGCACTGGGCGAGTTGCGGCTCGAGCTGCAGCTCGAAGGGCGCGGAGGCCTCGCTGGTCACGATCAGGAGCGTGATCGGCGCGCTCATGGTGTCCCCTTGCGCCATCGCTCGAGCTCCGCGCGCAGCTGTGCGGGCAGCAGCTTCTCGCGCAGGCCGCCGACGGAACCAGCCACACTCTTGAGGCGCGCGCACAATTCGGATTGCGAGCGCGCGTGCGCCTCGCGCTCGGCCTCGAGCGTGCGGATGCGCGCTTCCAGCTCACCGTGCTGCGCGGAGGCGCGCCGCAGTTCCTCGACGCGGGCGGCGAGCTCGCGCTCGAGCTCCGTGCGCAGCCGTTGCGCCAGCGCAGCCTGGGCTTCAAGCGCAGCAGCTTGCTGGCGCTCGAGCGTCTCGAGGCGGACGAGCAGGCGCTCCTCGCGGCGCGCCTTGGGCCCCAGCACTCCCTCGGCGAGCTGGTCGATGCCGGCGAGTGCATGCAGCGCCAGCTCGCGGGTGTCGTGCGCCTGCAGGCGCGCGAGCGCATCATCGAGAGCGCGGGCCGCGGGCGGTATGGGACGGGCAGGAGCCATGGCTCACGACATGATCGCGCCGTTGTTGATATCGAGGCTCGCACCGGTGACACCGCGGGCATCGTCGCTGAGCAACCAGGCGATCATCCCGGCCACATCCTCGGGCTGTCCCATTCGGCCGAGCGGAACCGCGCTCATGGCGATGCGGCGCGCCTCCTCGCGGCTGGTGTTCATGGCCTTCGCCATGCCGTCGAGGCCCTCGAGCGCCATCGAGGTCTCGACCCAGCCGGGCAGCACGGCGTTGACCTGCACATTCTGCGGCGCGAGCTCGACCGCCAGCGCGCGCACGAGCCCGCACAGTCCGGCCTTCGAGGCGCAGTAGCCCGTGTAGCCGCCGACGCCCAGTCGCGCGAGGATCGAGGCGATCACGACGAGGTGACGCGTCGCAGGCCCGCCGGAAAGGTGCGCCTCGGCCGCGCGCAGGCAGTGGTAGGTGCCCGTGAGGTTGGTGGCGACGAGATCCTCGAAGCGATCGGCGGATCGATCGGGAGAGCCGGGCGCATTCGGTCCGCCGATGCCGCTGTTGGCAATCAGCGCATCGAGCGGCCCATGCCGCGCGGCGAAGTGCGCGAAGGCGCGCTCGACCTGCGGTGCAAGGCGGATGTCCGCGGTGTGGACGCAGGGCTCGAGGCCACCGGCCGACATGATGCTCGCCGCAGTCTCCCTGAGGCGCGCCTCGTTGCGCGCCAAGAGCGAAAGCTGCGCGCCTTCGCGCGCCAGGCGCAGGCTGATGGCACGGCCGATGCCAGTGCCCGCTCCGGTCACGACGATGTGGCGGCCTGCAAAGCGCATCGGTGGAGCCCGCTTCCTGTTGCTCAGTGCGACTCGTTGGCTTCCAGCCAGCGCTCGCAGTCGATGGCCGCCATGCAGCCTGAGCCGGCCGCCGTGACAGCCTGGCGGTAAGTCTTGTCCATCACGTCGCCACAGGCGAAGACGCCCTCGACCGAGGTGTAGCTGCTTCCAGCGCGCACTTGGATGTACCCGACATCGTCCATCGTCAGCTTGCCGGCGAAGACCGAGGAGTTGGGCTGGTGGCCGATGGCGATGAACACGCCGTCGCAGGCGAACTCGCTCAAGGCGCCGCTGCGCGTGTCCTTGAGCTTGACGCCGCGCACCTTGTTCTTGCCGGGCTCGGAGAGCACCTCGACCACCTCCTGGAACAGGTGCCAGGCGATCTTCGGGTTCTTGCGGGCGCGCTCGAGCATGATCTTGCTGGCGCGGAACTCATCCCGGCGGTGCACGACGGTGACCTTGGCGGCATGGCGCGTGAGGAAGTTGGCCTCCTCCATCGCGGTGTCGCCGCCGCCGACGATGATGACGTGCTTCTCCTTGAAGAAGGCGCCGTCGCAGGTCGCGCAGGCCGAGACGCCGTGGCCCATCAGCTTGGACTCGCTCGGCAGGCCGAGCAGCTTGGCCGAGGCGCCCGTGGCGATGATCAGGCTGTTGGCCTGGTAGGTCTCGAAGTCGCTCTTGACGGTGAAGGGGCGCTTTGTGAGATCGACTTCGACGATCTGCTCGAAGCGGAACTCCGTGCCCATGCGCTCGGCCTGGCGCTGGAAGTCCTCCATCATCTTCGGACCCATCACGCCCTCGGGGTAGCCGGGGTAGTTCTCGACATCGGTGGTGATCGTCAGCTGGCCGCCGGGCTGCATGCCCTGGAACAGCATGGGCTTGAGGTTGGCGCGGGCCGCGTAGATGGCCGCGGTGTAACCGGCAGGGCCGGAACCGATGATGATCACCTCACGAACTTGGCTCATAGGGGGCATGAGTGTAGGGCTGGGCCCCGCTCTTGGCGAGAGATTGACCCGGAGCGTCCATGGAGCGATAAGTCGGACATGGACACGCTCACGCTGGCTCGCTGGAAGGCATCGACAGCCCGCCTGGCCGACGCGATGCGCGAGGCGGCCCGCACCGAGCTTTTGCGCGCGCGGGCGAGCGGGGATTTCTCACGTGTGGCGCGGCCGGTCGCCGTGGGCGCGGGCGATCTGACCTACGGCATCGATGCGCCGACCGAGGAGGTCCTGACCCGGTGGCTGCTGGAACAGGCCCGGCACGGGCCGCTGTCGCTGCTGACCGAGGATGCGGGCTGGCGGCATTTCGGTCCGGGCCCCGCGGGCCCGGGGGAGCTGCCCGGCTTTGACCATGGCGGGCCGCGCATCGTGGTCGACCCGATCGACGGCACGCGCAATCTGATGACCGATCTGCGCAGCGCCTGGAGCGTGATTGCGCTGTGCGGGCCGGGCAAAGGCGAGCCCCGGCAGTCGGATGTGGTGCACGGGCTGTTGAGCGAGATTCCCACCTCGCGCGCCGGCTCCTGGCTGCGCCTTTGCGCCGACAAGGGCGGAGCCTGCGAGTTCGAGGAGTTCGCGCTCCATACCGGACAGTCCGCACGGGGGCCGCGCACGCTGCGCGCCGACGCGGACGACCGCGTCGACCACGGCTATTTTCCCTTCTTCAAGTACATGGCCGACATGCGCGTGATGATCGGCGAGGTCGAGACGCGATTCCTCGCGCGCCTCGAGCAGCACGAGCGCGCCGATGTGCGCAACTGCTACGACGATCAGTACATCAGCAACGCGGGGCAGCTGGTGTGCCTGATCACGGGCCAGTACCGCATGATCGCGGAACTGCGCGCACACCTCGCCGAACGCCGCGGCCGCGCGACCCTGACCACCAAGCCCTACGACATCGCCGGAGCGCTGCTGTGCGCCGAAGCCGCCGGCTGCGTGATCACGGACGCGCTTGGCGCGCCACTGGATTTTCCGCTCGATGCCCGGACACCGGTCTCCTTCGTGGGCTGGCACAACTCGGCCACGCAGCGCAGGCTGCGGCCGCATCTGGACGCAGCGCTCGGCGGCCCGTCCGGGGCCTAGCCACGATCGCGCGCCACGTCGAAGCGCTGCAAGAGCTTGGCGCCGAGGAAGGTCAAAAAGGCCGCGAAGCCGACCAGGATCAGCAGCGAGAAGCCGCCGCCGAGGGCGATGGCGAAACCCGCCGCCAGTCCCAGTTCCTTCCAGGCGAGCCAGGCCAGCGCCGCGGGCAGGGCCACGCAGGCGAGCAACAACAGCAGCGTCAGGAAGCGTCCGACCATCAGGATCACGGCGCGCCCCAGATTCTGCAGTGCGCCCTCCTGACCGGGCGAATAGCGCACGGGCGAAAGCAGGTGCGCCCCGTTGTCGATCGCGGTCCAGATGTAAGTCAGGAAGGGCTGGGCCAGCAGGATCGGAATCAGCCACGGGGAGAAGCCGACGTAGGCGCTGCGCAGCAGCACCGCGCACCACAGCATCAGCGTGATCAGCGCGACCTGCGGCAGAATCGTGGCGAGGAAAATCTGCCAGGCCGGCAGCGGCCAGCTCTTGATCTCCCCCATCAGGTCCAGATCCTGGCGGAAGTCAAAGCGCAGCCCCGCCGCGAGATACAGGCTGCCCAACATGACGACCAGCGCCGTGCCGCCGAGGATCTGCTTGTCCGAACCGGACTGCCCCACGGCCAGCGAAAAGGCGAGCGTCACGAGCAGCAGCGCTCCGGCCGAAAACAGCAGGGTGCCGCGGGCCTTGCGCACGATACTCGCGCACTTGAGCCAGGCGACCGCGCCGAAGGGCGAGCGCCCGAAGAACCAAGGGACGTTCCAGCCCGCGGTCTTGCGGTCGACTTCCGCCGAGCCGATTCCGGTGCTGCCCTTGCGCATGCGCGCGATGCGCGCGGCGAAGTGAGCCGAGGTCGACAGCGAGAGTTCTCGGTAGTCGACGCGGATGCGCGCGGTGAGCTCGAACAGGAGGAACCAGATCGCGATGCACAGCGCCAGCCAGGGCAGAAACTCCGACCAGCTGTGCGCATGCAGGGCGCGCACCCAGGGCGTCAGCGGAACCAGCACGGCCTGGAGCGCCGGATGGCTAAGCCACTCCTCGGCGCTGCCACCGAGCCACTGCTTCAACCGCTCAGGCCGGGTGAGAAACTGGATCAGCGGAATCAACAGCAGCAGCAGCAGCCCGATCAGCAGCACGCGGCTCGGCCAGCCGCTCAGTCGCTTCGCAAAGCGATTCTCCGCTCCGCCGAGGATCAGCGAGGCCGCCTGCGAGAGCAGCGGCACGGTCAGCATCACGACGATCGCCATCAGGAACCCGAAGGTTGCCTGGGGCATGCGCTGCGCCAGCCCGGCTCCGAACAGCAGGCCGCCGAACAGGGAGCGCGTCACGTTCGACAGCATGCGGTAGCGCACGAGATCGGAGCGCGGCACGGGCGCGGAAAAGGCCAGCTCGATCTCCTCCTTGGCGAGGTACAGGCCGCGCACCTGAAAGGCCCCCACGATGCTCAGGAGCATCAGCAGCGCCAGTCCCAGCCCGGTCAGAGCCTCGCTCACCTCGGGCGCGAGGTTCCAGGACACCGACTTGGCCGAGCCGCCCAGGAACAGCGTCGGAATCCACAGCGCGAAGATCAAGAGCCCCAGCGCGAGGAAGATCCAGTTGCGCGGGCGCTTGAGCTTGCGGAACTGCGCGCGGATGCCGGCACGCAGCTTGAGCCGCCAGAGCAGCAGAAAAGCCGGATGGCCGAACATGCGCTAGCCGGGTACCGGAGGCGGAGCGGTCACGGCGAAGAAGATCTCCTCGAGGCTGGAGCCGTGCGGAACGCTCAAGCTGCTCTGCGCCTGTGCCAGCGTGCCCTCGAAGATCTTGCGGCCGTTGTCGAGGATCAGGATCCGGTGTGCGAGTTCCTCGATCAGGCCGAGCAAGTGCGTCGAGAGCACCACGGCGCTGCCCGCGGCGGCGAGTTCCTGAATGGCCTGCTTGGCCGAGCGGATGCCGCGCGGATCGAGGCCGGAAAGCGGCTCGTCCATCAGCACCACGCGCGGCTGGTGCAGCCAGGCGCAGGCCAGCGCCAGCTTCTGGCGCATGCCACGCGAAAGCTCGCCCCCGAGTGCCTCGCGTTTGTGCGCCAGCTCGAAGCGCTCGAGCAGCTTCTCGCCGTGAGCCTGCCAGTGCTTGACCCCGTACAGCGCCGCATGGAAGTGCAGATGCTCCCAAACGGTGAGCGTTTCGAAAGGCTGAGGATCGTCGGGGATCCAGGCCAGGTGCTGCTTGGCGGCTTGCTCCGCCTCCACGAGGTCGAAGCCGGCGATGCGGATCGTGCCGTGCTGAATCGGCAGGATCCCGCAGATGGAGCGCAGCGTGGTGGTCTTGCCAGCGCCATTGGCGCCCACGAGACCGAGGATCTCGCCGGGTGCCACCGCAAAGCCGAGTTCGCTGACGGCGGGCGCGCCTTCGTAGACCTTGGAAAAGTCGATCACCTCCAGCGCAGGCTGCATGGGCACAGACTGTAGTGCGCGGGACTGCCGGGGGCCAGATGGGCCGCTACAGTTTGGGCTGGTTGCGGCGCGACAGCGCCACCACCGTGGCGGCCAATCCGTGCGTCAACTGCGCCATCGCGGGACCGTTGAGCGAGCTTGGATCCTCGCGGTTCACACCGCGCCAGGGGCCCGTGTCGCTGACGAACACTTGGTCGGCCGCGGCTTCCTTCCAGGGCGTGATGCCCATCGAGAGCCAACATTCCGGCGCGCACAGGACCGCGCTGGGAAGCCGCGCGCGGATGCGGAAATCGCGAACCACGGTCTCCATCCAGCTGCGAGAGCCGATGCCGGCCTGAAACGTGATCGCCTCGGGGCCCGCGTCCTGAAAAGCTCGCGTGTACCAGGGCCAGAACTGCTTCGTGCCGCCGGAGGCGAAGCGCCCGACGCTGTCGAGCACGATCCATCCGCGAACGCGCTCGCCGCGCTGCTGGAGATCGGTCTCGTAAGCCTTCAGGCTGCCCGCACCGCTGAGCCAGACGCAGCGCACGGTGAAATCGATGTGGCTGTCCGCCAGGATGCGCACCATCTCGGTGAGCACCGCCGGTCCGCTGAGCCGTCCGTCGCCGACGCTCGCCGCCACCACCAGGTTCTCGCGCACCGTGCCTGTGCCAGCCATCGATGCCTCGAGGAAGCGATCCTGACTGCGCAGATCCACGCGATAGCGGCGCACCACGCGCTCGAGGTCCTCCAGCGCCGTCGCTCCGTCGACGCCCGCGAGCGCCTCCGCCTGGTCGATGATGCGACGCTCGCTGTCCTCTTCCTCGTCGAGCAGCGCCCCAACCCGTCCCTTGGATGCCGTGCCGGGAGCGTGGCTCATCCAATAGCCCACCCCGTAGACCGAAGCCGCCAGAACGAGCACTGCCAGAACCGTCCCTCTCATGGCCGCCGCATCGGCAGCCGCGCGCTCACATCTTGAGCGCAACCCGGGAACGATGCAGCCGCACGAGCAGCAGCAGCGCCAGCGCCCGCAGCAGCGCGGAGCCCGCGAAGGCCCACGCATAGCCGCCGGAGGCCGACAATAGCCAGGCACCGCCCAGGGTCCCGACGGCGAACGCACCGGAGTTGAGCAGGTTGTAGTGCGTCAGCAGGCTGGCGCGCTCGCGCGAGTCCAGCGCGGCGAAGTACGCGTAGAAGGTCGCCAGCTCCACGGCGCCGCTGAAGGCTCCCGCGATGCCCTGCGCGAGGAACAGCAGCGCGTAGCTCTCCGTCAGCAGCCAGGGCAGCGTGGCGGGGATCACGCCCAGGCCGCCCAGCGTCAGCAGGGCCATGACGCCGCGCCGGCGCGCGCATTCGCCCCAGGCCGGCATCGCCAAGGCCTTGCCGAGGAAAAAGGCCGCCACGAGGCCCATGTAGGCGGAGTAACTGCGCTGCTGGTGGTCCAGCAGGAAGGGCGTCACCAGCGGCTGCCCCAGTTGGATCGCGAGCTGCAGCGCCAGCAGATAGGCCAGCAGCTGCCCGTCGGGGCTGTGGCGCAACCGGCCGAGGAATGCACCCAGCGGCACGCGGGAAAGCTGCTCGGGTCGCAGACCACCGTCCGAATGGCGCGTCAGCAGCACGGCCGAGACCGCTCGCGCGAGCAACGCCGCCGCGAACAGCAGCACGAAGGCGCGGGTGGGCGCGCGAGGATCGGCGTATTCCTCGAGCAGGAAACCGCCGGCCGCGATGCCGGCCAGCGTGGTCGCGTGCAGCATCCGCGTGCGCAGCGCAAAGTAGCGCAGGCGCAGCGCGCGCGGCACGAGCGCTTCGATCCATGTGCTCCAGGCGGGACCACCGCTCTGTCCCAGCATCCAGTAGAGCGACACCATGATGAAGAGCAGCGCGGTGGAGAGTTCGCCCCGCCACGCGCCGACCAGAAGCGGCACGAAGCACAGGGACTGCAGCGCGACGACCAGCACCACCCAGCGGCGCAGCGAGGCGCAGCGCAGGAGCGCGGGCAGCAGCAGCCACTGTGCCAGCGCACCAGAGAACATCGGCAAGGTGGCGAGCAGCGCCGCGGCGGGCGCCCCCTTGCCCAGCGCCAGCGCGAAGGCCGCAAAGTACGTTTCGCCCAGGCCGACCATCAGGCTCCAGGCCGCACCGTCGGCGTACATCACCGAAAGATCGCTGCGAACCGGGGTGCGCTCGCGCTCCCCGACCCGTGGTTTTTCCTCAGCCACTTCGCGCAGCGTAGCATCTGCCATGCGGACACTCTAGGCTCGCCGCTCTGGATGCATCCTGACCGACTCGTCGCCCATCGTGGCCACCTTGCCCATCACCCAGAGAACACGCGCGCGGCTCTGCGCGAGGCGCTCGATCTGGGCGCGCGCTGGATCGAACTCGACGTGCAGTTGTCGCGTGACGGCGTGCCCGTTCTGTTCCACGACCGCACGCTCGAGCGCCTGTGCGGCGTCCAAGGTGCCATTCACGATCACGACAGCGGCGAGCTCGCGCAGCTCTCGGTGCAGGGAGAAAAGTTGATGCGCCTCGACGAATTGCCGGCGCTGCTCGAGCCCTTCCCCCGCGCGCAGGCCTTCGTCGAGATCAAGCGCGTGGCCTTAGAGCAGCACGGCCTCGAGCGCGTGACGCTGGCCGTGGAACACGCGCTGGAGACCGCTCTGCCGCGCTGCGTGTGGATCAGCTTCGCGCTCGACTACCTGCTGTACCTGCGCACCCGCGCGCCGCGCGCCTTGGGCGCCGTGATCGACCGCTTCGAGCAACGCAACGATCCGCGCCTGCGTGCGCTGGCGCCCGAGTTCCTGTTCTGCGACCTCGAAGGGCTGCCACCGACCGGCGAATTGCGCCAGCCCGGCAGCCGGCTGGTCGTCTATGAAGTCGACCGGGCCGAGACGGCGCGCGAACTGTTCGCGCGCGGAGTCGATCTGATCGAGACCTTTCAGTTCGCGAAGCTCGCCGGGGGACTGGCCTCATGAGCGGCGAGAGCGTCGATGTGGTGGTGGTGGGCGGCGGCATCCACGGTTGCGGGGTGCTGCAGGCCGCAGCGGCCGCGGGCCATTCCTGCGTGCTGCTAGAGGAACGCGGCCTGGCCTCGGGCACCTCGAGTCGCTCCAGCAAGCTGATCCACGGCGGGCTGCGCTATTTGGAGTCGCGCCAGTTCGCGCTGGTACGCGAGAGCCTCGCCGAGCGGGCGCGGCTGCTCCGGAATGCGCCGGATCTGGTGCGGCTCATACCCTTCCACATCCCCGTGTACCGCTCGACGCGCCGGCGCCCCTGGCAGATCCGGGCCGGGCTGAGCCTGTACGCGCTGCTCGGCAACCTCTCGGTCGAGACGCGCTTCGCCAGCCTGCCGCGCTCCGAATGGGACGGGCTCGACGGCCTCGATGCAGCCGGTCTGCAGGCCGTCTTCCGCTACTACGACGCGCAGACCGATGATGCGCGGCTGGTGCGCGCGGTCGCGCATTCGGCGGAATTGCTGGGAGCTCGCATCGAGTCGCCCGCCCGGCTGATGCGCGCGCGCCGGGTGGAGCAGGGCTGGTCGATCGAGTACGGCAACGAGCAGCGCAACGACAGCCTCTTCGCGCGCACGCTGGTCAACGCCGGCGGCCCATGGGTGCAACTGGTCCGCGATCGCATCGATCCGCGGCCGCCGGGACTGGAGATCGACCTGGTCGGCGGCACGCATCTGGAACTGGAAGGCCGGCTGGAGCGCGGCATCTACTACGCCGAAGCGCGCCGCGATGGACGCGCGCTGTTCTTCATGCCCTGGAAGCAGCGCATCCTCGTGGGCACGACGGAACTCGCCTGGCGCGGCGATCCGCGGCTGGTGCGCCCCCTTCCGGAGGAGATCGAGTACCTCTCCGAGGCCTTCGAGCAGCAGTTTCCCGGCCGCCGCGCGCGCGTGCTGGATGCCTGGGCCGGCCTGCGGGTGCTGCCGCACGAGCCCGGTGCCGCTTTCCACCGCTCGCGCGAGACGCAGTTGTGCGCCGACGATCCGCACCGCCCGCGCACGATCGCGATCTACGGGGGCAAGCTGACCACCTACCGCGCGACGGCTGAACGGGTGATCGCGATGCTGAAGCCATCTCTGCCGAGCGCCGCGCGCAAGGCGGACACCGCCACGCTGCCGATGGATCCGAGTCCGCTGGATCAGGTCGATTCGCAAAGCAGCTCCTGAATCCACGTGTTCCAGCGCGCCTGGCGCTGCAGCAGCGTGTCCTGCTCGCGCGGGTCAAAGCAACGCGAGGCGGGAGCTTCCATTGGAGTGCCCAGGCATAGCCAGGCAAGCCCGCGCGCGCTGGCCTCGGTCTCCTCGCGACGCCACACCTCGATTCCCAACAGGTCCGCGAGCCGCTGGCACAGCGCGTCGGAACGGGCGAGACCGCCCGAGATCTCCGCGCGCTCGAAGGATCCGAGCACGGCCCGCATGCGATCAGCGATCGCCAGCACGAGAAACAGGATGCTCTCGGCGACGGCCGCCAATTCCTCGAGCGCGCCCGCGTGATTCGAAAAGCGTGAGACCGCGTGCGGACGCCAGAAGGGTGCGGCGAGACCGGAGTGCGCGTTGAAGAACAACGGCGGTGTCCGATCCGGGTGCAGGGCTGCCTCGAGTCGGTCTGGATCGAAGCGCAATCCATGCCGTTCGGCGCACCACTCCAGCGCCGAACCCGCCCCGTTGATCGTGCCCTCCAGCGAGAAGCGTGGACCGCGCTCGTCGGAGGGCAGCAGACTCGTCAGCAGCCCAGCGGCGTGCCTCGGCTCGCGCACGAGCGCCTGCACGAAGCCTCCCGTGCCCAGGTTGATCAGCAGCGTGCGCGGCGCGGGCTCGCCTGCGGCGAAGACGGCCGCCGACTGATCGCCAGTCACAACTCGCAGGGGCAGGGACGCCCGGCCCACACACAGCCTGCCAAAATCGGACTGCGCGCCCGCGATCCGCGGCAGCCACTCGCGACGCAGGCGAAAGAGCGCGCACAACTCCTCGCTCCACTCGCGCGTCGCCAGTTCCACCAGTTGGGTACGCGAGGCGCTGACCGCATCGACAAGTTCTTCGGCGGGGGCACCGAGCGTCCCCGCGAGATAACCCGCCAACGGCCCCAGGCACAGGCTGGAATCGCGCGCGGCCTCGGCGACGCGACTTTCGTGCTCCCAGAGCCAGCGCAGCTTGCTGGCGCCGTAGTGCGGCGAGAGCCGCAAGCCGCTGAGTTGCTCAACGCGGGCAGCCGCTGGCTGGAGCGCCTCGAGCGCGGCTGCGGCCCTCCGATCCTGCCAGGAGAGCACGGGCGACAAGGGCTCCCGCGATCCGCGCCGCCAAGCCAGCGCGCTCGCCCGCTGGGTGCAAAGCCCGGCCACCGTGCAGTCCGCCGCCCGCGCACCCAGTTCCTCCAATGCCAGTGCCGCACAGCGCTGCAGTGACTCCAGCAGTTCCAGGGGATCCTGCTCGACCCGGTCGGGGCCGGGGTGGCGGATCGTGACGGACGCCTGGGCGCGTGCCAGCACCCTTCCCCGGACATCGAAGACCAGGGCCCGCGAGGAGGAGCCGCCCTGGTCGAGCACCAGCGCCAGGCTGCGTTCAGCAACGGCGTTGCACTCGGGCGCGGGCTTGTGTTCCATGGCGAGGGGCCTGAGTATGCGCTGCGAGCGGCAGACCAGCCAAGCAAGCCTCCAAGCCGACCAACGGCGACAAGCACCATGAGCGATTCACAACCGAACTGGGGAATGGTTCTCCTGCGCATCCTGATCGGCTTCGTGCTGATTGCCGAGGCCTGGTCGCGGATCCAGGGCGGCGAGATCGAGAACCTGGTGCTCGACACGCGCGAGGCCTACGCCGCCGCTCCCGACAGCGTGCGCAACCTGGGCGAGCGCGTGATCCTGCAGCACCCCTGGTTCTTCTCGGCCTTGGCGCTGTACGGGGCGCTGCTGGGCGGCGTGCTCTTGTTTCTCGGCGCACTGACTCGGCCCGCTGGCTTCCTGCTGACCTTGCTGTTCCTCAATGCGGCGGTGGTGAGCCAGGGCCACACGCGGCTGTTCGCGCTGGTGATGGCTGGCGTGTGCTTCGCATTGGGATTGTCGCGTGCCGGGTTGCGCTCGGGCGCGGACGTGTTCCTCGACTCGCGCCTGCCCGGCTGGCTCACCTGGACGCGCAATTCGGGCGGCGGATCGGCTGGTGACTGATCAGCGCGGCAGCGCGGCCAGGCGCAGGAGTTCGCGCACTCCCTCGTCGATGCCACGCGCGACCTCGTGGATCCGCGCGAGATACATGTAGGCGGGTACGGTCACGATGCGCTGCTGCTCATCGACGCAGGCTTCGTTGACGGCCTTTTCGACCGGATGCGCCCCCAACTGCTCGAGTGCGGCGGCAGTCCCCGGATCGCAGCCGATCGTCAAGCGGAGACCCGCGCCCCGAAACACCAAGGCGAGCAGCGCCGGTGCGATGCACCAGGCCCCGATCGGCTTGCGCTGCGCATGCAGGCTCCGCAGCAACGCGGCCAGCGGAGGGTGGACCTCGGCCTGGGCGCCGCGCAGCGCGAAGTCGCACAGGTTCTTCGCGGCCCCGTAGCCGCCCGGCAGGACGATCGCGTCGAATTCCTCTGAACGCGCCGTTTCCAATGCCGTGATCCGGCCGCGCGCGATGCGCGCGGATTCCTCGAGCACGTCGCGCTTGCCGGGCGCCTCTTTGCCCGTCAGGTGATCGACCACCGAACGCTGCGGGATGCGCGGCGCAAGGCACACGCTCGTGGCGCCGGCCCGGTCGAGCGCCAGCAGCGTCAGCACGGACTCGTGGATCTCGGCTCCATCTAGGAAGCCGCAGCCTGACAAGACGACCGCCACGCGCGTCATGATCCAGCGCCTCCCGAAAACCTAGTCGAGCGCGCGGACCGTGATGTCGCCCAGCACCTTCATCTGGCAACCCAGGCGCGCGCCCTTGACCGCGGTGCACATCTCGACGGTCTCCAGCTCTTCCTGGCTGGGGGCTGAGACGTTCTCCGCGCCCTTCTCGAGCACGAGCACGCAGGTGCCGCAGCTGCCCACCGTGCAGCCGAAATCGTGCGGTGCGTCCTGATCCTGGCAGAAATCGAGGAAATGGGTGCCGGCCGCGACCTCGTAGGTCTTGCCGTTGCGCAGTAGCGTGATCTTGGGCATGGCGGAGTCTCCGTGAGGACTGCGACTGTACGCCCCCTTCCGATCGAAGCAAGGGGGAGCTAGTTTCCCCCCATGCGCCTGTTCGTTCCGCCCCCCTTTGAGATCGATGCCGCCGCTCCGTCACAGCCGGCCGCAGCCGCGCCGGGCACCGGCACCCGCGTCTGGCTGGTCCGGCACGCGGACGTCGCCGCTCAGTGGCACGGTCATGCCTACGGGAATCTGGATGTGCCGCTCTCCGAGCGCGGCGAGGAACAGACCCGCAGCATGGGGAAAGCCTTCGAGCACGTGCCGCTCGCGCGCGTGCACTCCTCGGATCTCGCCCGCGCCAAGGCGATGGGCCAGTCGATCGCCACGGGCAGCCGGGCGCCGCTTTCGCTCGATCCGCGCCTGCGCGAGATCTGGCGGGGCGAGTGGCAGGGCCTGCCCTCGGTCGAATTCCGCCGCCGCTGGGAGGCGCAGCGCGAGCCGTTTCTGCGCGATCCGTGGAACTGGAAGGGACACCAGGGCGAGAGCGATGCGGATGTGTTCGCGCGCGCCTGGCCGGCACTGCTCGAGACCGTTCGGGCCCATGCGGGCGAGCGCATCGCGCTGACCAGTCATTACAACGTGATCCGGGTGCTGGCGACGCGCGCGCTGGGCCTCACGGTGCGCGAGAGCTTCGGATTCGTCACCGATCCGGCCCATGCCGTGCTGCTGATCGACGAGCCCGGCGGCTGGAAGCTCGTGGCGCACAACCTGCCGGCGCCCGGCGAGCACGCCGGCCGCTAGGCCGACTACTGCGCGGGCAAGAGCCGATGCGTCATCAGACGCGCCCGCTCCTCGGCATTGAGCTCGCTCAAGCCGCGCTCGCCCTGCAGCACGGAGCGGGCGAGTTCCACGCTTGAGTACCAATCCGCGTAGGCGAGGTGGAGCCGCTCGCGCAGCGCCGGATCCTTTGCTCCCCGACCGAGATGACCGCCGCGCCGGTCCGTCGCGCGCAGGTGCAGGAACTGCAGGCGCTCGCTAGGGGCATCCGTGCCTGACCAGCTGCGCTGCAGCAGCGCGGTGCCGCTCGCGCCGGGCGCACTGTCCTCATAGCAGGCGGCGGCGTCCATCACCGCGTAGCCGCTCGCCAGTCCGCCGCTCGCGAAGGCGAACTCGCGCTCCGACTCCGATTCGCCGCGGATGACGCGCAGCTGCGAGCGTCCAGACATGCCCTGCGGCACGGATAGTCCGCAGATCTCGAGCAGCGTCGGCGCCAGATCCATGCTGCTGGCGACGCCCTTCGCGCGCAGGCCCTGCGGGCAGCGCAGCATCGGCGCGGGGCGCACCAGCAACGGCACACGAAGATCGCAGTCGGAGAGCGTGCCGCTGTCGAGGTACAGCCCGCCCTCGCCGAAGCCGGTGCCATAGGTGCCGATCACGGCGACCGTCGTGTTGCGCAACCGGCCGCGCTTGCGCAGTTCATCGAACAACAGACCGAACTTGGTGTCGAGGCGGCGCAAGGCTCCGTCGTACAGCGCCTCGTACTCCCCCAGCGTGCGCATCGCACCGCGCCAGCGCGTGCGCGGCACGGCGAAGTACGCTCGCTCCCGAGAGGACACCGGCGGCACCATGTCCAGCTCCTCGCGCGGCGAAAAAAAACTGTCCCAGCGCTCCTCCGTGCCGCCGCGCTCCCACAGGCGCTCGAGATCGTTGACATGCACGTACGCGAACCAGTTTTCACCCGGAGCGCGCGTCTGCAGCCACGCGAACAGGCGCCGAGCGACGCCCTCGTAGCCGATCGAGGTGTCGACGCGCGGGTCAGGGGAAAAGGAGTGGAATTCCTGGAAGCCCGAGCCGAAGCCGTAGGCCTGAGACAAGCCCGGATGATCGACGAAGGCCGCCGTGGTGTAGCGATTGGCGACGAATTCCCGCGCCATGCGCGGCAGCTGCTCGGGAATCGCCCACTCCGAGAGCCGCGCGATGCGGTCGTCGGTGCGCTCGAGTTCGCGGTGCGCGAGCCGGCTGTCGGTACCCGTCAAGATCGAAGCGTGCGCCCCCGGCAAATCGGGCGAATTGCTCCAGGCCGACTCGAACAGCGTGCCCTGCGCAGCCAGAGCATCCAGTGCGGGCGTTGTTTCGCGGTCGTAGCCGAAGCAGGAAAGGTGATCGGCGCGCAGGCCGTCGATCGCGATCACGAGCACGCCGTTGCCCAGACCCTGCTCGGGCTCCTGCCGCCCGCAGGCGACCGCCCCCAGGCACACCAGCAGCACAGCACAGAAGCGGATCGATGTCATGGTCGCCAACGAGGCAGGCAGCATGGCTCAGCCGGAGGTCCGCTTCAAGGGAAGCATGCGCTGCGCGCGACCCAACCCTGCGTTCCGTCGGGAAGCTCGAGCTTGATCCAGTCGGGCAGTTCATCCAGCCGCGCCGCCCGCAGGCCCGGATTCCAGTCGGCGATGCCCGCTGCATCCTCGCGCGGCTCGGAGCGCACCGGCACGGGACTGCGCTCCGTGCACAGCACCCAGGGCCGCGGATCGCGCCAGGCGTGCAGGCCGAGCGGGAGCAAGGCGAGCACCAAGACCACCAGCCCGATCCCTACACAACTGCGCGCCATTCGGCCGCCGCGCAGCGCCTCGAAGGACAGCGACACCGCCAGCAGTACCAGCCCGAGCGCGGCGATCCAGCCCGCTTCGGCCGCCGTCCACGATCCGAACAGGCGCAGCAGGGTGCTGGAGAGGTCGCCGCGATCGGCGGGCTCCAGTCCGCTCTCGCTGCGCGCCAACTCCAGATTGGCCCAGGTCGCCGCGTCGCGCGGCCGCCATTCCAGCGCCTGGGTATACCAGCCGACGGCTTCCAGCTTGCGATCCGCGCGGTAAGCGCAGTTGCCGAGATTGTAGAGGATGCGTCCGCGCTCCTCGCCCTGCACAGGCCGGGCCGGATCGGCCAGCAGCGCCTGCCATTCCTCGGCCGCCTGCGAGTAGTCGCCGCGGCGGTAGGCCTCCACGGCTTCGCGCTCGCCGGCGCACAGCCCCGCCGCGAGCGCCCACAGCATCCAGACGAAGGCGATGATCCGGATCACAGCCCGCCTCCGATCAGCTGGCGCGCCAGCGCCTCGATGCGAGCGCGATCGAGCGCACCGCCACCGCCTCCGTAGATGTGCATGCCCAGTTCGGACTCCAGCGCGCTCCACTGCCGCACCAACTGTGGACTGAGTCCCCATTGCGCGCCCAGCGCGTGCGGGTCGCAGCCCTCGAGCGCGGCTCTGGATTGTCCGCGGCGATCGCCGAGGAAGCGATGCCAGGCCTGCGCCTGTTCGCGCGCGTCGCCGGCACGCGCCAGTTCGCCGAGCAGCTGACGCAAGGCGCGGCGGCGAGCGCGCACGCGCGGCGAAGCGGGATCGCCCAGACGCCGCACTTGTGCGCGCCCCCACAACCAGACCAGCACGATCAGCGCCAGCGCCGTGGCGATCCAGCTCAGTTGCGGACCGCGCGACTCGCTCGCAGTGAGGCCCTCGGTCTGGATATCGCGCACGTCGAAAGCCGGTCCGCGCGTCGGGCTGACCTCGGTGAGACCGGTGGCGTTGGCTCGGGCGCGCACCCGAATCGGAATCGGCTGCGATTGCACGGTTTCGTAGCGGCCGGTGGCTGGATGGAAGACCGTCAGCGGCACTGGTGGAATCTCGACCACCTTGTCGGACAGAGGCGCCAGGTCGAAGACCACGGAGCGGCGTTCGCTGGTCTTGCGCTCGCTCGATCGGCCGAAGAAACGGAACGAGCGAAAGGCCTCCATGCGATCGAGTTCCGGCACGTCGAAGAACTCCAGATTGCCTTCGCCGCGCCATTCGACGCTCAGCTTGATCGAGTCGCCCACATCCACATCGCGCCGATCGGCGCTGGCGCTGGCCTTGAGCGCGCCGACCGCCCCGCTGAAGTCGAGCGGGCGCCCCTCCTCGGGGAGCGCCAGCACGCTGAGCTGGAAGGCCGGCACGCGCTTGTAGAAGGAACGCTTCTCGCGCTGCAGCAGGAAATCCTGCGAGACCCGTCCGAACTCCAGATGGCTGATCGGAAACTCGATGGCGCCCGAGCGCGTCGCGAGGAAGCGTCGGCGAATGCGCAGCACGCTGAACTCACCGCCATCCTTGCGCTCGGCGGGCAGCTGCTCCGCACGGTAGCTGCCCTGGCCGTTGATGCCGATGCCATCGAGCGTCCCAAGGCCGGGTTCGGGCAGCGGCGCGTCGAGCTCGAGCAGGCCGCCCAGACCCGGATACCAGGGCAGGCTCAGGTTGGCGTAGTTGATGCCTTGCTGGCGCGTCTCCCAGCCGAAGCGCAGCTCCACCGTGAAGGGCTGCCCCTCGATGACCGTGGAGGGTGCACGGATCTCGAACAGACCGAGTTGCTCGCCCTCCAGGTCCTCGACCACGCGCAGCCATTGCTCGCCGGTCTTGAGAGTGCGCCCGTCGGCGAGCACCTCGATCGCGGGCAGCTTGTACTCGCCCTTGCGCTCGGGCTGGACCGGCACCGCGAAGGTCAGGACGCGGCGGGTGATGCGGCGGCCCTGCGTGATGCTCATGAAGGTCTGTTCGCCGGGCGGCCCCGGCCGGGAAAGCCGCAGCCCATCGAGCGTCGGCAGCGCACCCACTTCGGCCCGCTCGGCGCCCTCGACCTCGATCAGCAGCGTGACGCGCGCGCCGAGCTTGACGATGCCTTCGGAAAGTCGCGCGGTGGCGCTAGGGCCTTGAGCCTCCGCGCCCGCGTTCCAACCCAGGATCAGCAGCAGGATCAGCAGGATGCGGTTCATCACCAGTCCTTCTTCACGGCGGTGCGCCGCGCTTCGCGCATCTGGGCCTTGAGCTTCTCCGCCTGTTCCTCGAGCTTCTGCAGCCGATCGAGCAGTTGCACCATCTCCTCCTTGGAGAGCGACGGTTCGCCGGGTTGGGGCTGCGGCTCTTTTGGCGGAGTCTCCGGCTGGGATTCCTCGGGCTTGGCGGACTCGGAGGGCGACTCCTCGGGCTTGTCCTGTGCGGAAGGATCGGGCTTTTCCTGCGGCTTTTCCGGCGGCTTGTCGGGCTGCTGAGGGTCCTTCTGGTCTTGCTTGTTCTCTGGATCCTTCTGGTCCTTCTGGTCCTGCGGCTTCTGATCCTGCTGTTGCTGTTGCTGGCGCTGCTTTTCGATCTCGTCGAGTTCCTTCAGCCGCCGGGTGACCAACTCGGCCTGAGCGCGCGTATCGCCATCGCGCCAGTCGAGACGCAGGCGCTCCACGCAGTGGCGGCGAGCTTCCAGGTAGTGCTTGCGCGCTTCGGTCAGCGGATCGGGCTGCTGGCCGGGCTGCTGGCCGGCGCCAGAGGGCAGTGGGGGCAAGGGCAGCGCGGCGGCGGGAGCAGATTTGCGCACTTCGGGTAGCTCTGCCCGCCAGCGCTCGGCCTCCTGAAGCGCCAGCGTGCCGAGGTTGTAGATCGCCGCGTTGCGCAACTCGCCCTGCCCGCGACTGCGCGCGACCTGAAACTCGCGCGCGCTCGCCTCGCGCTGCTCCTCGCGCGCCAAGCGGAGACCCTCGTGATAGGCCGCGTGCGCCGTCGGCGCCGGCTGCTGCGGGCTTGCCAGCCACAACCAGGACCACAGAATCATCATGCTCGATCTCCCTTGCGCACGCGGCGCTCACGCAGACTCAATGAAACCAGCAGACAGGCGGCGCCCAGCGCCAGCGGCCATTGGAAACGGTCGTGCGGAATGCGTTCCTTGCCCGCCTCCAGCTCGCGCCCTTCGAGCTTCGAGATCCGCTTGAGGTAGATTTCATCGAGCGGGAAGGCGGAGCTTTCGATCGAAAGGTAGGCTCCGTCGCTGAGTTCCGCGATGCGCTCCAGACTCGAGCCATCGAGTTTCGAGACGACTTCGCTGCCGTCCTCATCGCGCAGGAAGCCCTGCTGCCTCGGCAGCGGAATCTTGCCGCCCGCCGCTGTCGCCATGCCGACGAGATAAATGCGGATGCCGCGCTGGCGGGCCTTCTCGGCCCATTCCCGGCCCTTGCCTTCCAGATCCTCGCCGTCGGTGATCACGATGATCGCTTCGTGCGCGCCCGTGCGGCCGTCGAACAGCTCCAGTGCACGCTGAATCGCGGCGCCAAGGTCGGTTCCGCCGCGTAGATTGTCCTCTGGAGATAGCGTCGCGACGAAGCTCGTCAGCGTACTGCGGTCGTGCGTCAGGGGTGCCACCTGACGTACGTCGCCCGAGAAGGCCAGCAGGGCGGCGCGGTCGCCTTCCAGCCGATCGAGCAGTCCCGCCACCTCGCGCCGTGCGCGCTCCAGACGGCTGGGCCGCACGTCCTCGACCAGCATGCTGCGCGAGGTGTCGACACACAGCACCAGATCGAGCCCCTTGCGACGCACCTCGCGCAGCGTGTAGCCACGCACCGGACCCAGCAGGGCGACGATCGCAAAGCCGAGAGCCAGCAGCGCCAGCCACGCACGCAGCTCGGAGCGCGCGGGCGCGAAGTGTCGGAAGAAGCGCTGCTGGTGGCGGGGAGCCACCAGCAGCTCGCGGGCCTGACGGCGGGCGCGCAGGCCGTAGGCGAGGACGACAGCCATCAGCGGCACCGCGAGCAACAACAGCGCCCAGGATCCACGCAACCACTCGAAACCCAGAGCTGCCAGACTGATCACAGGATCCTCCGCAGCCAGGTGCTGCTCAGCAGCCAGGCGCAGGCGATCAGCCCGGCGCCCAGGGCCAGAAAGGTCGGGTAGAGATCATAGTTCTCGTGGTAGCGCCGCTCGTAGCGCTTCGTGCGCTCGAGCCGCTCGATTTCGGCGTAGATCTGCTCCAGCTGGGCGCGATCCTTGGCGCGGTAGAAGCGTCCGCCCGTCGTATTGGCGATGGCCTGCAATTCGGTGGTGTCGAGTTCACGCTCGGTGGCGCGCGGATTGCCGAACATGTCGGTCACGTACACGAAGCGTCCGGCGAAGATCGTGTAGACCTTGATGTTCTTCTCCTTGGCGAGCCGGGCTGCTTCCATAGGCTGAATCAGGTCGATGTTGTTCTCGCCATCCGTCAGCAGCACGACGACCTTGGAGCGCGCGTCCGTCTCCGAGAGCACCGCCACCGCCTTGGCGAGCCCGATTCCGATGCCCGTCCCGTCCTCGGCGCGGTTGCGCACGGGCTCTAGTTCCTTCAGAAAGCCCGTCACGGCATGCACATCGAGCGTGAACGGGCACAGCAGCGAGGGATACGCGGCGAAGGTGATCAGCGCGACGTTGTCGGCGGCCCCCTCGCGATCGGTCATGCGCCGCGTCGCGAAGTCGGCCACGACCGCCTTGACCACCTCGAGCCGGTTGAGCTGTGGATCGAGGTCCTTGTGATCCATCGAGCCAGAGCGGTCGATCGCCAGCGCGATGTCGACCCCCTCGGACTCGCTGATGCTCTGCTCCTTGCCGGAAAGCGGGCGTGCCAGCGCCACGGCGAACAGCGCCAGGCCGGCGAATTCTAGGCAGGGCAGCAGGGCCGCCAGCCGACCGCGCAGTCCGCGCTCGCTCTGAATGCCCTGCAGGGTGCCCGCGGCGCCCGCGGCGCGCGCCCCCCACAGGCGGCCGCGCAACCCCAGCAGTAGTCCAAGGGGAATCAGCGCGAGGAACCACGGATCGGCGAGGCTGTAGTGCCCCCACAGCGCAAGGCGTCCCTCGGCGGCGCTCTGCACGGCCTGCGTCGCCACGCCTTGCAGCGCGCTCACGAACGCACCTCCCCCGATCGTCCCAGCTCTGCGGCCGCCCGATCGAGCAACTCTCCGAGCAGCAAGGGACTGGGCTCGATGCCCGCGTACTTGATGCTCTCGGCACGCGCCAGCAGCGCGGCCCAAGGCTCACCCACATCCATGGCCCACTGCGCGTCGGTCAGCGCCGCCCGATGGCGGCCTTCACGGGCATCGAGCGCCGCGCGCAGGAGCTGCGTCAGCGCATAGACCGCGTCGCGGGGCGCAACGGCGCCGCTCGCCGCACGTTCGCGCAGCCACTGCAATTGCTGCTCCGGGCTTGGAGCTCTCGGTGCAGGCTGGCGCCGCGCGCGAGCACGCCACCACAGCGCCGCCAGCACCAGCAGGAGCGCGGCGCCGAGGGCCAGTCCCGTGAGCCAGATGGGCGTCTGTGAATCCGGGCCCGCGTCGATCGCTCCGCGCAACGCGCGTGGAGCATCCTCTTCCGCGGCAAGTTCGCCGCGCACGGCGAGCGGCTCGGCCGTCACGGAGAGCGGCTGGTTCTGCCAGCCGAGCTCCGGCACCGGCAGCGTGCGCAGGCCCGCTTCCAGCGACAACGCCTCCCAGACGATGCGAAAACCTGCCTCGCTGCTGCTGGTGCGCGGACCGTCAAGCAGCACCCAGCTCTGATCGAGTTCGGGCGCTGCGCCCACGCTGACGCGGGTGTTCGCGGCATGACGAACCTCCAGCGTCCACAGCACCGGCTGACCGATCTCCGCCTGGAGCGGTTGCGGGAACAGGCGTGCCGTGGGATCGGCCGCTGTCAACGCGCACCTCCGCGGGACAGCGAGCGCCGCCGGAAGAACGCTCGCACGCTCTCGCCGACATCCTGCGTGGTCTCCAGATCGAGCAGATCCGCTTGCGCTCGCGCCAGGCGCGTGCGCAGGCTGCCTTCGCGCGCATCGAAGGCCGCTTTCCAGGCCGCGCGCACCGCGGCGCGGCGCGTGTCGAGTTCGACGCGCCCGTCGGACTCCAGCTCGAGCAGCGGGAGGATGCCAACGCCGGGCAGCTCGCTCTCCAGCGGATCCCGCACGCGCACCGCGATCACGTCGTGGCGCAGCGAGAGGCGCGTCATCACCACGGCCCAGTCCCGAGCTCCGGGGGAATCGAGGAAATCGCTGACCACCAGCACGACGCTGCGCCGACGCAGCAGCCGTTCTTCACGCTCGAGCGCGCCGCACAGATCGCTGCCGAGCGCATCGGGCTTCGCAGCCAGAACCTCCCGCACGAGGCGCAGCACATGCTGACTGCCCTTGCGCGCAGGCAGATGCAGCCCCGGATGCTCGCCGTACAGCGTCATCCCGACACGATCTCCATGGCGCAATCCCACGAAGGCAATCAAGGCCGCGAACTGCGCGGCGACCTCGCGCTTGGTCCACACCCGGCTGCCAAGGTCCATCGAGCGGCTCGAGTCGACCAGGAGGTGCACGGTCAACTCGCGCTCCTCGGCATAGTTCTTGACGAAAGCCTCGCCTGTGCGCGCCGTCACGTTCCAGTCGATGCGCCGCACATCGTCTCCGGGCTGGTAGGCGCGCACCTCCTGAAACTCGATGCCCTGACCGCGGAAGCTCGAGCGGTAACCGCCGGCAAGCGCGGTGTTGACCAGCTTGTGCGTGCGAATCTCGATCGCGCGCACGCGAGCCATCAACTCGCTGGTCAGAACAGGACGCTCGTCGCTCATCGCCGCTTCAGGGAACCGGGACCGTCTCCAGAACGCGCGTCACGAGGCTCTCGGAGCTCAAGCCCTCCGCCTCGGCTTCGTACGTGGGCGTGACGCGATGGCGCAGCACATCCAGCGCCACGCTCTTGATGTCGGTCGGCGTGACATAGCCGCGCCCGCCCAGGAAAGCGTGCGCTCGCGAGGCCAGCGCCAGCCAGATCGTGGCCCGCGGGCTGCCGCCGTACTGGATGCGCGGCTTGAGTTCGGCGAGGCCGTACGTCTGCGGCTCGCGCGTCGCCATCACCAGATCGACGATGTACTCGCGCAGCCGGGCATCGATCACGACGCGGTCGAGCACCTCGCGGGCCTGCATGACGTGCGTCAGGTCCGTGCTGCGGCGCACCTCCAGGCGCGGCTTGGTGCTCGCCATGCGGTTGAGGATCTCCAGTTCCTCGCCTCGTGCCGGGTGCTTGACGACGATCTTGAGCGCGAAGCGGTCGAGTTGCGCCTCGGGCAGCGGGTAGGTGCCCTCCTGCTCGAGCGGGTTCTGGGTCGCGAGCACAAGGAAGGGCCGGGGCAAGGGATAGGTCTGGCCTCCGATCGAGACCTGACGCTCCTGCATCGCTTCCAGCAACGCCGACTGCACCTTCGCCGGCGCGCGGTTGACCTCGTCGGCGAGCACAAAGTTCGCGAACAGAGGGCCGCGGCGCACCGTGAAGCTCGCTTCCTTGGCGTTGTAGATCTCCGTGCCGACCAGGTCGGAGGGCAGCAGGTCCGGCGTGAACTGCAGGCGTGCGAAGCTGCCGTCGAGGCTCTTCGCAAGACTGGAGACCGCCAGCGTCTTGGCCAGCCCCGGGACGCCCTCCAGCAACACGTGGCCGCCAGTCAAGAGCCCGATCAAGAGCCCCTGCAGCAGGTTCTCCTGGCCCACCAGCACTTCATGGACGGAACTGCGAAGGTCTTGGATCCAGGCCGAGGCCTGTTCGATCTCCGCCTGATGCGGCAGGGTCGTTTGGGTCATGGAGTCGGCGGTCGGCAGGGGGGTGCGTAGGAGCGGTACGGCAGTTGGGTGCGGCCCGTTGGCGCGCGCTTGATCCTAGCGGAATCGTGCTCCCGATAAAGGAATCGGCCCCCACCTCCGCTGAGGCAGGGGCCAATCCTGTTGGAATCCGAGGTTCCGAGAGCCCTCAGGCCCTTGGATCACTGCCAGAGGACCTGCAGCGCGTTGGTCGCGTTGAAGGTCGAGGTCGCAGCGCAGCCCCCGAGCACGATCGGGTCGCGGTAGTACGCCATGTAGTAGCGCGTGCTGGCCGGAGCGATCGGGTCACCGAGGTTGGCCGACTGGGCCGAGACCGTCGGGTCAGCACCCACGGGCGCCGTCACGCCGCCCGTGCCGCCGGGCGACTTGACGTACAGGCGCTTCAGCGTGCCGCCCACGCAGCGCACGCCCTGGCCGAAGGGCACGCCAGCGCCACCACCGGCGATCGCGTTGCCCTGCAGCACGATGGTCGTGCCGTTGGCGGTCTGGGCGCTGGTCGTGAAGACCAGCGTGTCCGCCGCCGTGTTGGGCGAGCCCGCCGCGGCGATCGAAGCACCGCCCGTGGCGGCGCTGTTGTCACAACCCTTGCCGGCCGCGGCCGGGGGGTTGCCGCAGGGGCAGGCGATCACGCCGCCGACGCCGGCGTCGCAGAAAGCCGTGATGCCGCCGCCGGACACCGTGAAGGTGTACCAGACGATGCCGAAGGCGACCGTGTTGTTGATGCCTGAGGCCGTGTAGGTGTTGGTGCCGTCGGTGATCACGACATCGCGATCCGACGCCGTGGCCGAGGAGGAGCTCGAAGCAAACGTGCCCGGGAAATCGAGCACGTTGCCCCCCATGAAGCCCTCGTCGCCGGGAGAGGCCTTGTCGGTGCCGCCGTTGTAAGCGCTGACGCCCAGATAGTACGTGCCGGCCGGCAGGTTGCGGACCATGCGCGACTGCAGCACGCCGCTGGTGATGCCAGCGATCGTGCAGTGCTCATCGTCGTTGTTCGCATAGCCCAAACCCGCCTCGAGAACCGCGTTGCCGTTCGAGTCGAACAGCGCGATGTCGGTGTCGGTCGTCGTCTGGTTCACCGTGCTGATCGAGATCGGGCCGGACTGGAACGTGCCCGTCACGGCGATCGGCGTGACCGTCGTCGTCGTCAGCGTGGCGAGGTAGTTCGCTGTCGTCGTCGTTCCGCCCGTCACGCGGTAGTACATCTCTTCGCCCTTGCCGAATCCGTACCAAGCGTTCATGCGCGGCGGCACGCTCGTGGTGCTGGAGGTCTGAAAGCTCGCATCGGTGGTCCCGATCGTGCTGCCCGCTCCGTTGGCCGGGCAGGTGGCTTCCGTGCCCGTCTGGGTGAGGCCGCGCAGCGTGCCCGTGTGGCCCGCGGTGCCTGCGGTCGTGATCGCCAGCTGATGGCGGTAGATCGCGAAAGGCGCGAGCGCGGTCGAGACCTTGAAGTAGTCCAGGCCCGTGGTCGTGGCCGAAATCGAGTTGCCATCGATCGTCTGGCCCGAAGCCATGCCGGCGACGACGGTTGCGGTGGCCTTCGAGTCATTCGGCTCGGCCTCGACGAACTGGGCGAAGGAAGACGTGGAGGCGAGGACGAGGCCAGAGGCCGTCAGCGCCAGACGTTGGAAAGAGGTCATTGAGATCAACTCCTGAAGTTTGGAAGAGAAAGAAAGAGAGACGGACTGTCGAGCGGGCCCCGAGGGCTCTCACCAGGCGACGCGCGCGCGGCCAAGTCCTCGTCCGTCCGCAAGGGCGCGAACGGACCGGACCGCTCTGCTAAAAGGTTACCACAGCCCGACAAGCGGAAAAGGGCGTCATCATGGCATTATCGCCGACCCAGTCCCACCGGACCACTGCCCCCGTTCCCGGGACCCGCTTCGACGCAAGCACCGCTCCCGCAGCGACTTGGCTTCGATCCGCGCAAGGCCGACACACGGATCACCTAAACCTCTGCCTGGCCGTCGCTTAGCGCGGCTGATGTCCCCCAACTTGGAGCGCTCTCCTGTGAGAACACCCCGCAATCCCTATTCTAGGGCCCTGTGATGCTGCTCTTGTCGATGCTGGTGTGCCCGAGCCTGTGCTCCGATCCCGTGCAGGCCCCCCCTTCCCGCGAACTCCTGTTGGGCCTGACCGCCAGTTCCCGGCTGGCCGGTACGCAGGGATCCCGAACCGGCGCCGACTTCGTGGCTCGTGAACTGCAGGCGCAGGGTTTTGCGGTCCAGATCGACGAGCGCGAGGTGCTGCTCTCCCTGCCGCGCCGTATCGAGTGGCAGTTTTTCTCTGCCGCGGGCGAGTCGCGCCCGAGCCTGGAGCGCGCCGACAGCTTCGATCCCGATGCGATCCCGCCGGCCGATGTGCCGCTGCATTCGGCCTGGAGCGCCAACGGCGTCGCCAGCGGGCCGTTGGTCGACTGCTCGTATGGTCGCCGCAGCGACTTCGAAGCGCTCCGCGGCGCCGGCGTTGAACTCAAGGGCAGCATCGCGCTGATCCGCTACGGCAAGGCCTACCGCGGCATCAAGGTCGACCTCGCTACGCAGTACGGTTGCGCGGGCGTGCTGCTGTTCAGCGATGCCTCCGATGACGGCTCCGGCAAGGGTCCGGTCTGGCCCCAGGGTCCTTGGAAGCCGGGCCATGAAGCGCAGCGCGGTTCGATCTCGCCGATGGGTCGCGCTCCGGGCGATCCGAGCACACCCGGCTGGGCTTCGCCCGCTCCCGGCAAGGAGGGCGAGCGACTGGCGGGTGCCGCGCTGGACCAGGCTCTGCCGCGCATTCCCTGCATTCCGATCGGCGCCGATGATGCGCAGTTGATGCGCCTTGGGCTCGCACCGCGCACGCTGACGCTGCCCGACGGCAAGACGGAGTCGCGCGCCATAGGCCCCGGTCCGGCGCGCGTGCGCCTCAGCGTCGATGCGCCGCGGGAGTTGCGCGTGATCCGCAACGTGATCGGACGGCTCAAGGGCGCGAGCGAAGCTCTGGTGCTGGCCGGCAACCATCGCGATGCGTGGGTTCGCGGAGCGAATGATGCCGGTGGCGGCACGGTGGCGCTGCTGCGCGCCGCCGCACATCTGCGGGAACGCGTGGACGCAGGCTGGAAACCGCCCGTGACGATCGGGCTCGCCTTCTGGGATGCGGAGGAACACGGCCTGATCGGCAGCACCGAATGGGCCGAGGCCAACGGCGCCTGGCTCAAAACCAACCTGATCGCGTACATCAATGCCGACACGGCGGTCAACGGCACGCGCTTCAACGGGGCGGCTGGATCGCCAGGCCTGCTCGACTGCCTGCGCGCAGCGTTGCAGCGGGTTCCGGCCGCCGCGCGCGAGGGCGATCAACCGAGGAACCTCTGGGAGGAATGGAGCTCGGTCGCAGGCGGCACACCGCGGTTGGAGTTGCCCGGCTCGGGCTCCGATTTCGCCGTTTTCCTGCACTTCCTCAACCTGCCCGTGCTCGATTTCGGACTCGGCGGATCAAGGGGAGGCCAGTACCACACGGCTTTCGACGATTTCACGTTCGTGGAGCAGCACATCGATCCGGGTTTCGTGGGCCACGAGTTGGCGGGGCGCCTGCACGCCGAACTGCTGATCGAGTTCGCCGAGCGCAACTCGCGGGCACTGGATGTCGCCGAGGCCAGCGCCGACTTCGCGCGCCGCGCGCGTGAGTGCGCGCCATGGCTGGGGGCAGAACGCGCCGAGCGTCTCGCGCAAGCCTTTGAGGCGGTCGATCCCGCGCGCGCGTTCTACCTGGCGTTGGCGGAGCCGGCGGGCATGCCCGGCCGCGCTTGGTTCAAGAACCAGCTGTGGACCTCCGAGCTCGAGAGCGGCTACAGCTCCGAATTGTTCCCGCTACTGCGCAGCGCGCGGCTGGAGGGCGATGCAGCGCTCGACGCGGCGCTCGCCAAGCTGCTGGCGAGCCTCGGGAAGCTCGCCAAGAAGTCGTAGGTTTTGAAGTCGCTGCTGCGATTCTTCCAGCGCTTCCTGCGCCACAAGCGGCCGCTGCTGGCCGGCTTTCTGTGCATTCCGCTGGCGCAGCTGGCGGACATCGGCATCACGGTGACGATCGGCTCGGCGCTCGACCGGCTTCAAAAGGGCGATGACGGCGAGTTTCTCGCCGGGATCTTCGCGATCATCCTCGGACTTTCGGTGTGCAAGGGCGTTTTCCGCTACCTGCAACGCTGGTGGATTGTCGCCGTGTCGCGCCATGTCGAGATCGAGCTCAAGCAGGAGTTGTTCGACAAGCTGGTCTCGCTGCCCCTGTCCTTCCATGTGAAGAGCCGCTCGGGCGATGTGGTCAGCCGCGTCACCAGCGATGTCGAGAACATCCGCATGTTCCTTGGACCGGGCGTGATGTACACGCTGGGCGCGGTCGTGATGGTACCCGCCTCGATTGCATTGCTGTTCACGCACGATGCGACGCTGGCGCTGACGATGCTGATCCCACTGGGCTTGATGGCGCTGGGCATGAAGGTCTTCACGCCGCGTCTGCACAAGTGGTCGGAGGCGGTGCAGATCTCGATCGCCGAATTGTCCTCGCGCGCGCAGGAGAACTTCAGCGGCATCCGGGTGGTCAAGGGCTACGGTCGCGAAGCCAGCCAAGCGGCGCGCTTTGCCTCCGCCAGCGCCCACAACCGCGAGAACCAGATCGAGCTCGGCCGCGCGCGCGGGCTGACCCATGCGCTGACGCACGCAGCCAACGATTTCACCTTCGTCGTGATCCTGGTGATCGGCGGCTGGGCGATGATCGACCGGGAACTGCCGGCCGGCGAGCTGTTCCAATTCATCGACCTGACCTTCAAGGTCTTCTGGCCGCTGATCGCGCTGGGCTGGATCGCGGGCATGTACCCGCGCGCGGTGGCGAGCGCGCGGCGCATCGAGGAACTACTGCAGGAGACCAATCCCGTCCAGGATCCGGCGCTGGCGCGCCCGAGCGCGTCGGTGCGCGGCGAATGGCAGCTTCGAAACCTCTCCTACACCTACCCCGGCGCGAGCCGGCCTGCCTTCCAAGGCCTCAGCGTCGAGATCGGCGCCGGCGGCACCCTCGGCATCGTCGGGCCCACCGGCTCGGGCAAGACCACGCTGCTCCTGTGCCTGTGCCGCATGCTCGAGCCCGCGGGCGACTGCCGGCTCGATGGCACCCGCATTCAGGACTGGAAGCTGGCGGATCTGCGCGGCGCACTGGGCTACGTGCCGCAGGACAGCTTCCTTTTCTCCGACACCTGGCGCGCCAATGTCGAATTCGGCTCGGACACGCCGCTCTCCGAGCCGCGCGTGCGCGAGCTCGCCCGCTTGAGCGCGATGGAGGCCGAGCTCGAGGGCTTCCCGGCCGGGATCGACACGCGCATCGGCGAGCGCGGCGTGACGCTATCAGGCGGCCAGCGGCAGCGCACAGCCATCGCGCGCGCGCTGGCCCGCGATCCGCGCGTGCTAGTGCTCGATGACGCACTCTCCGCAGTCGACACTGAAACCGAGGCGCAGCTGCTCCGCACACTGCAGGGCGAGGTCGCGGGCCGCACCCTGATCATCGCCGCGCACCGGCTTTCCAGCGTGCAGCGCGCCGACACGATCGTCGTGCTGTCCCGCGACGGACGCGTCGAGGCGCAAGGCACACATGCGCAACTGATCGCGCGGGCGGGCTGGTACCGTGACACCTGGCAGCGCCAGCAGGCGCAGAGAGAGCTCGCCAGCCTGTGAGCGCGAAACTCGACGAGGAAGACGACGAGCTGGTGGCCTCCAAGTCCTGGGATGGCCGCCTGCTGCGGCGCCTCGCGCGCGAGGCGCGGCCGCATCGCGCGCTGTTCGTGAAGAGCTTTCTCGTGCTGGCGCTACTGTTTGCGCTCGATCTCGCCGGTCCTTGGGTCTGGCGCCATGCGCTCGACGGTCCGGTGCGCGAGGCAGCGGCCCTGCGCAGCAGGGAGGCAGCCGCCGACACGACCGCGCTGGTGCAGGCCTTCCTCGCCTGGATCGGCTTGTATGTCGCGATCGTGCTGGCCTCGATCTGGATGCGCTACCTGGAGGTCAGCACGCTCAACCGGGCCGGTCAGGCCGTGGTGCACGATCTGCGCGTGCGGCTGTTCCGGCATCTGCAGTCGCTCGATCTGGCCTTCTTCGACCGGCGCCCGACCGGTTCGTTGGTGACGCGCGTCACCAGCGACGTCGAGAACCTCAGTGAGATGTTCACCTCAGGGCTGATCACGCTCCTGTTCGATGCACTCAAGGTGCTCGTGCTGCTGGGTGTCCTGTTCGCGCTGGAATGGCGTCTGGCCCTGGTCGTGACGCTGGGAACGCCATTCCTGATCCTCGTCAGCATGATCTTCCGCGGCGGCGCCCGCACGGCGCACCGCAAGGTACGCGCGCGGCTCTCACGGCTCAACGGCTACCTGCAGGAGGCGCTGCAGGGGATGCGCGTGGTGCAGCTGTTCCGCCGCGAGCAGCGCGTTTCGGCGCGCTTCGCCGAACACCTGTCGGGCTACCTGTCCGCCAACCTGCGCACGATCTTCCTGTTCGCGCTGTTCTTCCCGGTGATCGATTTCGTCGTCAGCGCCATTCAGGGCTCGACCCTGTGGGTCGGCGGCCTTGAGATCGCGGGCGCATCCTTGAGCTACGGAGAGTTCGTGCAATTCTGGTTCTACCTGGCGATGCTCGTCTCCCCCATCCGCGAACTCGGCGAGCGCTACAACGTTCTGCAGAGTGCCTTCGCGAGCGCCGAGCGCATCTTCGACGTGCTCGACACGCAACCCGCGCTGGCACCCGCGGCGACGCACGAGCGGCCGGCGCCCATCCGCGGCCATGTGCGTTTTGAACATGTGAGCTTCGCGTATCTCGAGGGCCTGGAAGTCCTGCGCGATGTCAGCTTCGAGATCCGGCCGGGCGAAACGGTGGCGGTGGTCGGCGCGACAGGTGCCGGAAAAAGCACGCTAATCAACCTGCTTCTGCGCTACTACGAGCCGACGCGCGGCCGCGTGCTGCTGGATGGACTGCCGCTCGCCGAACACGATCCCGCTCAACTGCGCCGCTCGATCGGTCTGGTGCTGCAGGAGGATTTCCTGTTCGCGGGAACCATTCGCGAGAACCTCGTCATGGAGCGCGAGGATGTCAGCCCGGAAAGCCTCGCCCGGGCACTGGAAGCGAGCCACGCTCGTGAATGGATCGAGAGCCTGCCGCGCGGCCTCGAGGAGCCGGTGGTCGAGCGTGGCGCTTCGTTCTCGACCGGCCAGCGCCAGCTGCTCGCCATCGCACGCGCCTTGGCGGCCGATCCACGCATCGTGATTCTGGACGAGGCCACCTCCAGCGTCGATTCCAATACGGAAGCACGGATCGAGGAGGCGACGCGCGTGCTGCTGAGGGGCCGCAGCGCGCTGGTCGTCGCACACCGCCTTTCCACGGTAAGGCGAGCGGACCGCATCCTCGTCATGCACAAGGGCCAGCTGCGCGAACAGGGTACGCACGAGGAGTTGTTGCGTCTCAGCGGGATCTACGCACGCCTGCACCGGCTGCAGTTCGCGCCCGCTGACTGAGTCGTTTTTCGAGGATCTCTGCAGCCAGACCTGCAAGGTGACGAGAAAAGCCAACCTGACCTCTGCGGGTCAGCCGGTACACGGGCGGACGGCCGCCAAGTGTTTCCCATAACGGGCAAGAGTTCCAAGGGCACACGGACCGATACTTCTGGCATTGTATGTCCCCCGTCCGGAAAATCTTTCCCTTGCTCGCGCTGCTGCTGGTGCTGGCGTGCCACTGGGAGTTTCCTGTCGATCCAGAGAGCTCGACGCTCGAGCTGAGCCCGCCCGCGCCGACCTTGGCGAAGGGCACCTCGACGCAACTGCAGGCGACCGAGGTGCTGGGTGATGCCACGACCCGCGAGGTCACCGGCACTGTCGAATGGACG